>Ga0315280_10001090_pt1 | contig 48108 bp, 49 predicted proteins | sample YL17G06_40_MG_FD_203697 | JGI IMG/M metagenome (GOLD analysis project Ga0315280, IMG submission 203697) | Sediment microbial communities from Yellowstone Lake, YNP, Wyoming, USA - YL17G06_40 | ecosystem: Environmental > Aquatic > Freshwater > Lake > Sediment | place: USA: Wyoming | collected... | reverse complement strand
AAAGAAAGGGAGGCGGCATAGTCGGGGCGGAAATTTTTCCCCCCATTCTTGTGAGGGGGAAAAAATTTCCTTGAGCCAAAACCAGATCGTGGAAACAAATGTGCGAAAAATTAGTTGCATTACCCAATCAAAACCAGACCCGGGATCGCAATCACCACCAGCCACGCGCCGTGAGTGAACTTTGTCGTTATAATGACGAGCAGAACCACCGCGGTCGTGGCCGCGCCGATTCCGTTGATTATTGCGTTGCGGCGCCAGCTGCTTCCGCGCCTGCGCAGCCAATGCCGGACCATGCCGGTCTGGGACAAGGTGAATGCGAGGAACACTCCCACCGCGTAAAGCGGTATGAGCAGGTGTGTGTCTCCCCGGAATATGATCACAAGCAGTGATGCAATGACTCCGAGCGCGACGATGCCCCAGGAGAATACCAGCCGGTCACCGAGGTTGCTCAACTGCCTAGGCAGGTATCGGTCTGCGGCCATAATTGAGGACAGCCGGGGGAAATCCGCGAAGGATGTGTTTGCCGCCAGGATAAGAATCAGGGCGGTTGAGAATTGAATCGTGTAATAGAACGGGCCTTTGGAAAACAGGACCCTTGCGCTCTGGGACAGGAGCGTCTCGTTTTGCCTGGGCGCCAGGCCCAGATGATAAGCGACGAAAGTCAAAGCCACGCACAGGGTTGCCAGGATCATTGCCATCCAGATCAGGGTCAGGCCCGCGTTGCGCGACTCGGGCGGTCTGAAAGCGCGGATGCCGTTCGATACTGCTTCTATCCCGGTCAGGGTCGCGCACCCGGAGGCAAAGGCCTTGAGCACGAGGAAGAGCATCACAATATCCGCGGGCGACCGGGTTAAAGCCGCGGGCTGGGCCAGGGACACGGGTGAAGTGAAATGCCTGAATACGCCGTAACCCGCAAGGACAAACATGGAGGCTAAAAAGAGATAAACCGGAAGCGCAAACACCTTTCCTGACTCCCGCACGCCTCGCAGGTTCATCACCATAATGAAAAGAATCGCGAGCAGGCACAAAATCACCCGGTGCGTGTAGAGGTGCGGGAATGCGGAGGTTATGGCCGCGATCCCGGAAGAAATGCTCACGGCCACGGTCAGCACATAATCAATGAGCAAGGCCGCGCCCGCGATCAAGCCGGGATAAACGCCGAGATTGTCCTTGGCCACGATGTATGCGCCGCCTCCCGAGGGGTAAGCATGAATGGTCTGGAAATAGGAGGTCGCAACGATAATAACAAGGATCGAGATGGCGGCGGCCACAGGCACGGTGAGGTGAAGCAATGCGGTTCCTCCCAGAACCAGCGCCAAAAACACTTCTTCCGGGCCGTAGGCCACGGAGGACAGCGCGTCTGAAGAAAATACGGCAAGCCCGAGCGCCTTGCCGAGCCGCTCCTGCTTCTCCTTGTGGCTTGGGATCGGCTCGCCGATTATCCATTTTTTTATCGACATCCCTTTTCTCCCATGCCAACGACCGGGCCGGGCCGGCTAAGCCTGATATGATAACAGAAAGCCCGCAGTTTGCCAGAAAGGTTGAATCAAGCATCGCAGAGATGATATGATGGTTTCGGATTTTACGATCGGGAAGGAAGATGAGCTTGCGAGCGCCGCTAAAAAGACAGTGCGCTTTTGCGCAAAATGCGTGGCCGGCCTGATTCTTTTCTCCGCGTTCCTGGCTGTATGCTACGCGCTTCTTTGCAGAGTCCACTCTCACCGGAGCGCGTGGATGCAAGCAGCTCCGGACTCGAACGGCATTGCTCTCTGGGGTGATCCGGACGCGGATGGCGACCGTCTGAGCATGTCCGAAGACCGGGACGCAAACAATGATGGCATCCCTAACGAAGAGCAGGCGGCAAGCTATGCGCGGTCGATGCTGAGAATCCCCTATGACCCGCTGATGGGAAAATATAATGATTTTTTGGGCAAGGCAGGGTTTGTGGTGTGCATTGATGTTCCGCTCCGCTCGTATTTGTGGGCCGGAGTGTCAATGCCGGCCTTGCTGAAAAGAAGCGCAAAAGAACACCCGGAATGGTTTAAAATCGGTCCTGACAACTCACCCGGCAACCCGTTCTTTTACCGCCGGGTCCGAAACTACTACTATCTCTTTATGAGCCATCTGGAACTGGTCCACGACCAGACGCCCAAGCCCGGGGACTGGGCTTTTTACGGGAGGACTCACATCGCTCTTGTGATTTCGGTTGAGAAGGACGGATGGTTCGAGGTGATTGAAGCGAGCCCGAAGCGGGGCCGAGTTGTGATCAGCACAAGCGACTACATGGAGAAGACCTGGGGCCGGCCTGATTTTTTCGGGAGAATAAAATATAAATAGCTATTGTTGGGTTAAGGCTTTGCCTTTTTGCAGGTGTTGATTCCGAACAAAGTGTAAAGGCCGCAAGTGCTGAACGCCGCGGTCAGAATTAAAATGACGCCCAGGACCGCGGCCAAAATCGCCCACCATTGGTGGAAAAATATCACCAGGGCGATTAGAACTACTCCGAGGATCAGCCTTGCTAACCTGTCCGCTGGACCGACATTTTTCGCAAACATTTTCTCTCCTCCTTTCAGCTTTTGGACTTGCTTTTTATCACTTCCAGCACTTCTTTGATGTCCGGCACTTCGCCCAGAGGATAAACCTTCATCCAGATAACTGTCCCGTTTTCGTCCAGCAGGATGTTAACCCGCTGGGACACGCCGTCCTTGTCCATAAAAATCCCCAGCTCCTTGGCAAGCCCGCCGTGGGGCCAGAAATCCGAGACCAACCGGGTGTTGTTTATAGACAACTCTTTGGCCCACGCTCTCTTGGTTGGGACCGAGTCAACGCTCACCCCGAGCGGAACCGTGTTGAGTTTTTGGAACTCGGCGAAGTTTTCTTCCAGGCTCTTCATCTGGTTGGCGCAAACCGAAGTGAACGCGAGCGGGTGGAAGGACAGAAGCACTTTCTGGCCTTTTAGTTCGCTTAATTTTATATCCTTGCCGTTCTGGTCTTTTATGGTGAAGTCCTTGAGTTTGTCGCCGACTTTTACCATCTTAAGTCCTCCTTGTCCGGGCGAGGCTCTATAACCCATTGCCTCGCCTTTGCAAAATATAGGCACGGAAAAGAGGTTGTCAACGCGAAATAATTAGTCAAATCTGGCGGCGTTGCGAGAAAGCCTCAGTTTTTTGCGCGGGTATTTTTTGCCCGGGGCTCACAGAGCATCCTCTCCTTTTTCCCCGGTCCGGATGCGGATGGCTTCTTCGACCGCATAAACAAAAATCTTGCCGTCCCCGATTTTGCCGGTCTGAGCGGATTCTCTTATCGCGTGAATGGCAGATTCCAGCTTGTTTTCCGCCACCACCAGTTCGATCTTAACCTTGGGCAGAAAGTCCACGGTATATTCCGCGCCCCGGTAAACTTCGGTGTGGCCCTTCTGCCTTCCGAATCCCTTAACCTCGCTCACCGTCATTCCCTGGATGCCTATGCCGGTGAGCGCGGCTTTAACATCGTCCAGTTTGAACGGCTTTATAATCGCTTCCACCTTTTTCATTGCTTTTCCTCCTTTAAATACTCAATTGCGGCCAAAGATTATTCGCTCTCTCCGCCATAAGCGCTCTCCCGATGCTGGCTCAGGTCAAGTCCCTCTTCTTCTTCCCGCTCCTCCACCCGCATCCCAATAACCTTGTTTGTAATCAGGTAAAAGATGATGCTAACAACCAGCGCATACGCGAGAACGGCAGCCACCGCGACAAGCTGCACCAAAAACTGCCTGGGATTGCCGAAAAACAGGCCGTTGTTGCCCGCGGCGTTGATCACCTTCTCAGCGAACAGGCCCGCGGCCAGCGTGCCCAGCACCCCTCCGACGCAATGCACGCCGAAAACATCCAGCGAATCGTCATACCCGAATCTGGCTTTTACTTTTGTGACCGCTAAATAACAGAAGCCGCCGGCTGCTATGCCTATGATTATGGCGGGAAGCGGGCCGACAAATCCGCAGGCTGGAGTGATGGTGGCCAGGCCGGCAACCGCGCCCGAAGCGGTTCCCAGCATGGTTGGCTTGCCCCGGTATATCCATTCGATGAGCGCCCAGGTCAGGCCCGCGGCCGCGCTTGCCGTGTTGGTGACCACGAACGCGTTCACCGCGACCTCATTCGCGGCCAGAGCGCTGGCCGCGTTAAACCCGAACCAGCCGAACCATAAGAGGCCGGTTCCCATCACGGTGAAGGGCAGGTTATGGGGTGGAATCGGCTGATGGGGATAGCCTTTTCTTTTCCCGATCAAAACCGCAAGCGCCAGCGCGGAGATGCCTGCGCTGGTATGGACCACGGTGCCGCCGGCAAAATCCAAAACGCCCAAATTCCTTAGCCATCCGCCCGCACCCCAGACCCAGTGCGCAACCGGATCGTAAACAAAAATCGACCAGAGCAGAGCAAACGCGAAGAAACCCGAGAACTTGACCCGCTCCGCAAACGCGCCGATGAAGAGCGCGGGCGTGATGATGGCGAACATGGCCTGGAAAATCATAAACGCCTGGTGGGGAATGGTCGCGGCATAGTCCGGGTTGGGAGCGAACCCGACATCTCGAAGCCCGGCCCAGCTCAAGCCCCCGAACAGATGCGCGTGATCCGGGCCAAAGGCCAGGGAATACCCGAACAGAACCCATTGCACGCCGATCAGGCACATAAAGATGAAGCACTGCATCAAAATGGAGAGCACATTCTTGCGCCTGACCATGCCGCCGTAAAAAAGTGCCAGGCCCGGAGTCATCAGCAAGACCAGAGCCGCGCCCATCAGCACAAACGCGGTGTCGCCCGCATTGATCGAACCTGAACCACCCATTTTAAGCCTCCTTTAACAAGAATTATTGCCGCCATTTGCACTTTGCATAATCAATGCCCGAATCCTTACATTGCTTTCCCGCAAAACCGCACAGCCCGAAAAACAAAGGCCGCAAGCGGGCTTTTGCCCGGAAAAATTTTGCGCCGGACAAAAACTCCTTGCCTGCAAGCAGTCTGCAAAATACATCATAATTGACATTTTTAGTCATTTTATCCATTTTTGTCGATCTAAAATGACAAGCTGGCGGAGATGCCATAGACCCCGGCTGTCCGTTTTTTTAGACTCATTTTCCGCTCTCATCTTCGGTGAAGGTCGGTGTTGATGTCCAGCTGGATGGTCCATTTCCATTTGCCGTTTATGTCCTCGTCATTGAACCAGACCGGCCCGGCCAAAAGGGAGATGTCCTTTGCAAAATAATAATAAAGACCCGCGCCGCCCCCGCCGAGCGCGTTCTTCCCGGACGCGTAGTCTCCGGCAAGAACAAGCCTGCTGTATTCATTGCCGTCCTTGTCTTTGGCGGGAAAGAACCCTCGGTCAAACCCAATCATAACGCCTTTGTTTTGCGTGTCCTCATTTTCAATCACAAATGCTTCCGCGTTGCTGTTGCCGATGTAAGGCCCGAGATGAATCCTTCCCAGAGAAGGGATGGTTTTCCCGATGATGCCGTAAACAATATTCTGGTCGGTCAGGTCCTTTTTGGTGCCGACATTGAAAATCCCCAAGCTCAATCCCGGCGACCATTTGGCAAGCGAGCCTTCCGGGGTTCCAATCCTGGCGTTGAAATAAACCGGGTCGTCCGTGGGTTCGAGCAAATCAACGCCCAGCTCCATCTGGAGTTTTTTAAAAGGAAACGCGCCAATGGTCAGGCCGGTATCGGTCGGGAAAGCGGAGGCCTGGCCTTTTGCGGTCCTGAAAACCGTGAAATAGTTGTCCACGCCTATGTGCAGGACTCCGAAAGGCTGAATGTCCATAACCGCGGGCGTCCAGAAAGTTGTGGACGGCGTGGCCGATGCCATCCCCGACAGAAAAATGAAACTTAAAAAAGCAACCGTTAAATCTCTGCCTATCCTCATTTGAATCCTCCTTTGGATAGATTTCGCAGCACGCGTGCCGGCCTGATTTCTTCAGGGCCAGCTTAAAAACAGGCCGCGGCTATTTTCGGTTTTTTTCTTAAGAGGCAACTTGTGTGCCAGATTAGGGGAGATGGCCCGCCTTCGTCATCAGCCTTAGCAAAAGCTATGGCCGACAAGAGGCTTCGGCGGGCGAGTAGGACGATCCTGCTTCCTCCCGCGAATACGCGGGACTCCGTAGGACAAGTAAGATGGTCAGCGTTAGTCCTGCAAGCAAGGATTACCGCGGGCAAGTGCGTCATTGGGGACAAAGCTCTATAAAGAACAAAGTTGCCCGCGCGGTTACAGATATTATCTGCGATGAGCTAAGACTTCAGGACTAAGTGGCTAAGTTTTAAGCTAGGTTCTGACCCGATAGAGTCCCCGTTTCATCCCGTAAGGTGTAGGTAGTTGATCGTCGGCCTTTTTTTCGGAAGTAGATTGCCTCAATCTGTTTATTCAGAAGACTCAAGTCGCTTTCGCGGTATCTGCCTGTCTTGCGAATGTCAGCTATCAGTTGCAACACAATCTCATTTATTCTCCTCAATTCATCGGTGTTGGGCGGTACAAATGGCAGTTTCTTTACATAATTCGCAGAATTGTTGGCTGATGGGTTAATTACTCGAAGCAGGGAGGTGCACAGCGATGAATTAAAGAATCCAAGCAAGTAGTATAAATACCTTTCATTGTGTGGGAAGATTCCAACAATTGACTGGTCGAAAAGTCGATTCTCGATCAGGGAAGCCGTAACATTCGACGATGAGACCATCGGGAGAGCTATCCCTTTCCTGAAATAATATCCCGAATTCTGAAAACGAGCCTTGATGTCTGTCTTATAGTGCCTTACTGCCTCAACGCTCCAATCAAGGAACCAAAGATCGGGTTTTACGAAACGAACTCCGCCGCCCTTCACGATCGGCACAAAGCAATCTTTTCCCTTGAGCCCCTCAAGAGGGGGCGGCTTTTCTCCGCGATAAATCAAGTTTTTGGCGACTGTCTCGTACTTTGCGCCATTTCGAGTCTCTTGCGAGATTACCCTTAGAAAGATCTTGTCGTTCCCCGAATATATTCCAGTCACGCAATCTGCTATTTCCCCTATACGCTGGGCCGCTCTATTGATTAGAGACGCATATTCCGTATTCTCTGTCACGAATAAGGCATAGTCAATAGAATCGAGAAGGTCACCTTGTCGAATATGCATCTGCCGCACTCTGTCTGCCGGCCTAACCAATTCTGTTACCTGTTGAAACCCCCAAGAAACCGTAAGTATATTGTCCTCTGTTCTCTCTCCTTTACATGCTCGGTGCAAGGTGATTATTGAAAGGTTAGAATATCCGAAATTGACCCCTGGAAAGAAGGAAGAGGGGAATAAGGCAATTTCCTCAATGCAAGCCTCAGTAAAGAGACTGCATCTCAATGCTTTGTGCATATGCAAATTCAAGTATGTATCTGGTATGATGAAAACCAAACGGCCTCCCGGCTTCAGAAGATGGAGGGCTTGATAGAGAAAAAGGCCATAGGTTTCGCGAACATATAAGCCCGGATATAGTTTCTTCAGTTCGTCCCTTTTTTCGTAGTCTTGCCAGGCACCATAAGGTGGGTTAGCAATAATATAATCGTAGTATCCCCCCATATTCATCCTAAGGATGAGATTAGGATCAAGCAAAGTGTCCGAATGACACACATGAACCCTATGATTGTTCACATACTTTGTTAATAAACACTGCGCAGCATCGGGATTAAGCTCATATGCATCAACGTTCAAATCACTCTTCGCGGTTAGGACTGCATCAATAAAAACCCCATCACCGGCGCAGGGTTCAAGGAGGCGAGAATTCTCTGCCGGACGGAGCCGGGAAACCATGTAGGCTAGAATAGGTTCTGACTTAGTGTAATACGATTGATAATCTTTTTTCATTATAAAATCTACCAAACAAGATACTTTAACAAATTGTTCTTCTTGAGGTGGCTCAATGTTGCCTTGCTCAAGTCAGACTTCCAGTCAACATTATTTTTTATCCAAGTCTTGAGATCGAAACCGGTGAATTTTTTGATCTGAGCATACGTTTCATCCCCGCAGTATGCTGACCAAATGCGAGACCTTTTTAATGTTTGGAAGTAATTATTGTTCTCGTCCTCGGTTGACCGAACAAGCAACAGGCAAGTATAATCCTGTTCAAGATTGCGATAAATAGTTGCCACTAGCAGAAGGCGATTCGTGTTTCCCTTTTCATTCGAACCGAACCCGCTTTTGAAATCCACATTGTAACGGTGCCCCTTCTGCATAAAATGGAGGTCAAGTTCTAGTTTGATCTCACCCGATGTAACGAGTGTCCATACTTTGCTGTAATACTTCTTCAATTCCGCCTTTTGTTTTGGTGTAATTTTTAAGACATCTATGTAGTTCTCAATCTCACCGGTCATCATCTTTTTGACCTCAGAGAACAATGGAGGCACAAAAAAGGATAATTCTTTGACAGGAAATTCAAAGCAGAGTTTGCAGAATGGCTCCCAAAGCTCCCCAACACGCCTTGAGAAGGTCATATAGTCATATTCCCAGACCGAGTTTCTAAGGTCAATCATCGAGACATAGCTCGCGTAAGTGGTGAGTAAAATACATCGAAGCGTGGTTTCTGTTTTCCAGTTGTCCCTTGCCGCTTGCTGGACGATATTATAAACGAGCGCGTCGCGAGTTTCAGTAACCGCCTTATTCAATGAACCTGCACGCGCTTGAGCTTCGTTAGCTGCGAATTGGCGAATGATTTCTTCCCGGGACTCTTCTCCACGATTTCGAAAGTACTCAAGTAGCTTTGCTTTGTTTTTTGCGAGGTTTGGAGTGATCACCATTGCCATATAAAATCCTTCCTCTGGCTTTTCAGAGTGCTTCCCATGGTCAAATTTTAACCTTGAGCTTCTGACGTCCTTTGATATTAAAGGTAGCACTTAATATCCAATCTTGTCAAAGGGCTGCTTGCAATTTTTCCCGCGAGACAATAGGGTTTATTAAATGGACGGGGCGATAACAGAAAGCCGGAGGCCTTCGCTTTTGTCGTTGTCCCTGGTTTTTCTGAGGCTGGGTGCGACCGCTTTTGGCGGGCTGGCCATAATCGAATATTTCCACCGGGTGGCGGTGAAGCAGAAGCGGTGGCTGGATGAAGACAGCTTTAATTACGGGGTTGCGGTTTCCCAGGCGATTCCCGGTCCGCCCACCGCGAAGGTTGCGGCCTATATCGGTCTCCGCACGCGCGGCGTTATTGGTGCGGCTTTGGTTTTGACCGCTTATATCCTTCCCACTTTTTTGCTGATGCTTATTTTGTCTGTCTTGTATGAGTGGGAATCCGGCTCGCGGGTGACCGCCGCGGTTTTCAGCGGCCTGCAGGTGGTTATAGCCGCGATAATTGTGGATACGATTTTCAGTTTCGGAAAATCATTGACCAGAACCGCGCGGGAGATAGCCATAGCGATTGTCGCCGCGGTTTTGTTTGCGCTCAAGCTCCATCCCATCGCGGTAATCATTATTGCCGCGGGGCTGGGAATTTTGATTTATGACCGGGAGCCGTTCAAGAATTTGAAGCCTTCGGAGCAAAAAACCGGGTATCCTTTTTGGACGGCTATCCTGACGGTTTTGCTTCCGGCCTTGAGCTTCGCGCTGCTTTTCTTTCTTGACCGGAAATTGTTCACCCTGTCCGCGGTGATGTTTCGGATCGGGCTTTTTTCCTTTGGCGGAGGCTTCGGCGCCATCCCGCTTATGCTGCACGAGGTTATCCAGGTTCATTCCTGGATGGATGCGAAAACCCTGATGAACGGCATAGCCTTGGGCCAGATCACTCCCGGACCGATCAGCATCACCGCTACCTTTATCGGATACATAGTCGACAAGATGCCAGGAGCGTTTCTGGCCACAATAAGCATTTTCTATCCGACCCTGATGCTGATGGTTGTGGCGGTGCCTTATTTTGACAAGCTGACCGGGTCAAAGCATTTCAACAAGGCCGTCGGCGGGGTGCTTTGCTCTTTTGTCGGGCTTTTCCTTTGGGTCGCGGTGAGCTTCGGCCTGAATATAAAATGGGACTTGGGCCACATCCTGCTCGGCGTGGCCGCGTTTTTGGCGATGCGGCTGAAAATTGAGGTTATCTGGGTGGTGCTTGCGGGAGTGGTTATATCGGTGCTGATTTTTTGAGCGAAGCTGTCACATTTTATAAGAATCGCGGGCAAGCCCGCTCGCACAAGTCAGCGCTCTGCGCTGAATCGCAGATTTCAGATTTCACAGTGAGAAAAAACAGGCGCGGGCAAGCCCGCTTCCTTCTTCGCCCTAAGAGGGTTCAAGCCGGAAGAGGCTACGAAGGACAAGACCGCGGACAGGCGGGATCAATGCTTTGCGGGGCAGGCGCGGAGGCAGATTCCGCAGATGCCTACGCTGATGCCGCGCAATCTTTCAAATTCCTTTACCTTGGCGAAGCAGGCTTTGCGGTCAAAATCCTGAGGTCCGGTATGAATGGCTTTGGCCGGGCACACAGATACGCAGGCCTGGCAGGAGCCGCAGGAAAGGTTTTTGCCTTTTGCCGGGCCGGGTATTTCAATAGCAAGGTCGGTAAGGATTGTTGCCAGCCGCACCCGCGAGCCATATTGCGGCGTCACCAGCAGATTGTTCCTGCCATAAAATCCCATCCCAAGCTCAACCGCAACCTGGCGGTGGGAGAGGTGGCCGAGGTTTTTCTCCCAGTCAATGATCTGGCTGGCCGGTATGGGCACGGCTCGGCCTCCCTGGTCTTCAAGCCAGGCCGCGGCAACTAATGCAATTCGATCCAGGAGATTGTTCACTTGGCGGTAGAGATGCTTGTAAAGGAGAGTAGGCCGGTCAACGATTCCTTCCAGCACCTGCGAGCTGAGCGGGAAAGCGATGGAGATGGCGTGGTCGATTTTTCCCAGGTCCATTTCTTTGGCGAGCGGAAATTCGGATTTGATCGCGGCGACGGAGCCTGCGCAAAAAATGTCTATTCCCTGCGTTTTTAAAAACGCAGGCAGGTCGGTTTCTTTAGTCATTAAAGGCCGCCGTTGATCAGGGCTTCGTTAAGCTCCTCCCGGCTGACCACCGAGGTTCCCAGCTTGCCCACGCCGATTCCCGCGGCAAGATTCGCCAGCACCGTGGCCGAATAAAGGTCCATACCTGAGGCCAGCCCTGCGCCGAGGGTTGAGATCACGGTGTCTCCCGCGCCGGTGACATCATAGACTTCCCGTGCCTGGGCCGGAATATGCCGCGCGGGCTTGTCCTTTTCAATCAGGCTGATCCCGTGCTCCCCTCTGGTGATCAGAATGGCATGAGCCGAGAGCTCTTCCAGCATAAATCTGCCGGCCTTTTCCACCTCCTCGTCGGTCTCGACCTCAAAGCGCGCGGCCTGCCCGGCTTCGATGTTGTTGGGGGTGACGATGTCCGCGCCTTTGTATGCCGGGAGGTTTGCGAGTTTGGGGTCCACGAGAATTCTTTTTTTGTGTTTGTGAGCCGCGGGAAACAGCCGGGAAGTCAGCTCCTGGCTGATCACGCCTTTGGCGTAGTCCGAGATCAAGACCAGGTCAACCCCGGGCAGGACTTCTTCAAGAGCTTTGAGCATGCGGTTCAGGCTTTCTTCGCTGATCGGGCTGCGCACCTCCTTGTCGAAGCGCACCATTTGCTGGCTGTGAGCTATGATTCTGGTTTTTACCGTCGTCGGCCGGCCCTGTTCGGTCACCACCGCCTGGAGATCAACGCCTTTTTCGATCAACTCGTGGATGAGCGCTTCTCCCTGTTCGTCATCCCCGACCACGCCCCCAAGACACACTTTTGCTCCCAGCACAATCAGATTGTTCACCACATTGGCCGCGCCCCCCAGCATCGCGGTTTCCCTGTTCACCTCCACCACCGGCACCGGCGCCTCCGGGCTTATCCTCCTCACTTTCCCCCAGATGAAGATGTCGCGCATAAGGTCGCCGATTACAAAAACCTTGGCGGAGCTGAACTTGTCCAGCCAGGCTAAAAGCTTTGAGTAATTGAGATCAACCTTCTTTTTCATTCTGCGTCTCGACCTTGGCCCTGAGATAGGGAGAGAGATAAACGCTGGACAGATCAAACCGCTTCAGGGCCTGGATCATCACTTTTATCTTTTCTTCCAGCGCCAGCGTTTTATCGAGATAGAGACAATCTCTTTGATAAACCCGGGCCAGTGCGCTTTGCGCCCTTCCGGCCTCGGACTCTAGCTTTTGCTCGGAAACCTCCACTCCCAATTTTTCAAACACCATTTTTAGTTCTGAGAATAGCGCCAGGTTGTCCATAATTGAAATCAGATTTGAAAGTGGCTGACTTCTCCTTTGAGCCTTTCTCCCTCGCTCTCCAGCCGCTTCAAGACCTGCTCCAGCCGGGCCGCGCTCTCCACCGACTCCTGGCTGATTTTCCTTATGCCCTCCATCAGCCGGATCACCTGCTCCGCGGCTTTCTTCTGCTCCTTGGTGGCCGAGTTTATGTTGTAGAGCATATCGGTGATGTTCTCGATGGATTTGCTGATCAGCCTGGCGCCCTCCATCTGCTGCTCGGTGTTCTTGTGCACCATCTTGCTCGACTCTTTCATCTGCTCGGTGGCGCGCATAATGAGCGTGCCGCCCTTGGCCTGCTCGCTGGTCGCGGATGAAATCTGATTTACCATTTCCGCCATCTGCTCCATAGACCTGCTGATCTGGTTGCTGGCGCTCGATTGCTCAACGGTTGTGCGCGCGATTTCCTTCACCCGGTCCGTGCTGTTTTTGGCGCTTTCCAGGATTTTGTCCAGCGCGGTCCTGGCCTGGTCGCTCAGCTTCACTCCTTCCGCCACCGACCGGGTTCCTTCCTTGATCGCGCTGACTGCCTCGTTGGACTCCTTCTGGATTCCGGAGATAAGCTGGGTTATTTCCCGGGTTGAGCCCGCGGTTCTTTCCGCCAGCTGCTTGATCTCGTCGGCCACCACCGCGAATCCTCTTCCGTGCTCTCCGGCCTGCGCGGCTATGATCGCGGCGTTGAGCGCCAGCAGGTTGGTCTGGCTGGTGATTTCTTCGATCACCTGGACAATCTTTCCAATCTCCACCATCCGCTTGCCCAGCTTGGTTATAACTTCCTCCGCGTGGCTCACCACCTCCGCGATCTGGTGGATTCCCTGCCGCGCCAGGTCCACCGACTGCGCGCCTCCTTCCGCATCCTTGATCACAGCCTCGCTCATTCCCGCGCTGTCGTTGGCCAGGCCTTCAATCGAGCGGATGGCCTGGTTCATCTGGTTCATTGAAGACGCGGTTTCGTCGGCGATTGAGCTCAGGTTGTTGACATTTTCCGCGACCTGGTCGACCGCGGCGATCATCTCGTTGATCGAGCTGGAGGTGTCGTTTATGGATTTATCCAGCATTTCGATACTCTCGAAAATTCTTTTCATTGAGGTCGCGACTTCAAAGATCGAGCTTGAGCTTTCCTGCGCGGCCGAGCTCAAGGTCTCAACATTCTCGCTGATCCCCTGGATCGCGGTGTTCATCTCCATCATCGCGGTGAAGACTTCCTCCACCGAGTGCTCCTGGACCAGCGCGCCCTCGTTCACCCCCTTGCTGGCTAGCTCGATGCCGTCAATCGCGGCGTCCATGCTTTGGGCCGCGGAGTTTATCCCCATGATGACCACTTTGAGCGAGTCGCTCATCTGGCGGAAGCTCAAGGCCAGGTCTCCCAGCTCGTCATTGGAGACATGATAGATTTCCTGCTTAAGCTCTCCTTTGGCGACCCGCTTGGTGGCCTCGGTCAAATCGACCATCGGGTTTGCCAGGTTTCTGGCGACGCTGATTGCGACCAGGCTTCCGAGCCCTCCGAACAAGAAGAAGAGAATAACCGAAAATAATATAAGCGTTCTCAGATGCGCGCTGTAGTTTCTCCAGGGGTATGCCGCGATCAGATAGATATCTCCGTTCCGGCCGGCGGGGTCCGCGTCCCGGATTTGTTTGGCCGCGGTAATTGTCAGATCGTAGTTGTTATACGCGTATCCGTCTTTGGTGGGGCTATTGGCGCAGACCTTTTTTATCGCCTTAATCACGAGGCGATTGAGAGAAGAAGGTTTGCCGGTCAAAAGTTCGGTCTGGGGCCTGTTGGCATCGATCAGGTAGATCATTCTTTGGCCCTGGATGGCATAAGGTATGATCGCTGAGCGGACAAGCTCAAGGTCTTCGGGCTTGGAAAAATCGAGATTGGCCAAACTGGCGGACATGGACTGGACTTCGGTCAGGAAATTTTTTCCCAGCCAGGACTGAAGATTGTAGGCGGCCTGGCGGTATCCCGCGAGCATGGAGACCAGGAGTGAAACCAGCAGGAGCACCGCCACGGTTATGAGCAGGCTTTTCTGGAGTGAGAACTTTGGTATTTCTTTGGCGGCTTTTTCAAAGATTTCCGGCTCTTTTTTGATCACTTCCTGGGCCAGGGGCGCGAGAATGACCCGAAACATATAGAACTGGAAGATCCAGATAATGGATGCGCCGAGCGTGATGCCGACCCAGAGCAGAAGCATATCCGTGGTTGCGAATCGTCCCCGGCTCGGGATCAAGCTGCCCATCACCGCGAGAAAACCGCCGAGAACCCAGATGCCGAAGCCGATGGAGGGCTGGACGATGGGAAACCTGAGCAAGAGGTTGAGCACTTCGGAGCCGGATTCGTTTTCTCCCTTGAAATAGCGGTCCACCCGGTTGAGCCAGGAATGAATGTAATGATAGTGCCAGACAATGAAGAAGGTTGCGATGCCCAGTCCGGTGATCACAGCCCAGATGACGACCTCGTAGGTCTGGATCAGGATGGGAATGACCGCGAGAGCGTAAAAGGAGAATACTGCTACGCCGGTCAGGGTGGTTAAGGTTATCCATCGGGTTATTCGTTTGTAGTATGATTGGACATCAACCATTTTTATCTCCTTGGGACTTTGAGGCGCCCAGCGGATTTTTCACAAACCGGTCCCGGCAGCTCTTGCACAGATAAAAGCAGAACTCCTGGAAAACCTCGTTCATAAGCTCCTGCTCATCCATTTCCGCGGCCTCTTTCAGCGTGCGCTTCAGCTCCGAGTCGAGATCCTCTTCCCTGATATCCTCCAGCTGTCCGTCAAAATCAGCGGTGAGCGTCAGGCGCACTATGTAAAAAACCCGGCCTTTTACTTTGGGCTTTGCGCACAGGCTGCATCGGTCGGCGACGAGAAGCCCCATTCCTATCCGCCAAATAACCCCTTCTTTTTCTCAACCAGTATAATCTCGGTCCGGCCCTTTTTGGAAATGACCAGCAGTTTCCGGCCCACGATGTCCTGGCCGAGCTGGTCTCCGAAATTGTTCTTTTCGAGCCGGTAATAAAAATCCTTGTTCAGCACTTTTACCTGCCCGCCCGGGCCGATCTTCTCAATATAGTAAATGTATTTGTCGTCCATAATGAGATTCAGATTGTCGAGGGTCTGGCTGGAGGTGTTCTTGACGGTGATGAAGTTGCCCTCGCCGGTTACGCCCGAGGTGTTCTGGACCGCAATAACCGGCAGCGAAGGGGTATAGACGAGCGGGATCACGAGCAGGATCAGGATAATAAACCCGGCTCCGCCGGCAATGGCGATTTGAATGTTCTTATTGAGCCGTTTAAAGGAATCCCACAGGTCCAGCGCCCGGTCAACGATTTCTTCCCAAATAGCGGCTGCGCTTTCCTTTGCCTGATCCCAGAAAGCCAATAATTTCTCTTTGAATTCCTGACCGGTCAAACCCACCCTCCGGCAATTATTTATGCTTTTTCAATTATATCGGTATTTGCAGTTCTTGTAAAGAATATGTCCCTTTTACCAAATTCGATGTTCCGGGTCAAGCAAAAAAGCAGCGAAAAACTGCGGACGGCTGCGGCTTTTGCCGGGCGGGACCGGCCTTATCTGTTGACAAACGGCTATTGGCCAATAAAATCTAGCTTTGGCTAAAGCGGGCGATTGAGGAGGACGGCGATGGCAAAGAAGTCAAGTTACCGGGTGATTGTCGTGGGCGCGGGTATGATCGGCGCGGAGATGGTCAAGGTCTTGCGCCAGAGAAAGTTCCCCATCTCCGAGCTTAAAATCCTGGCCCGCTCCAGCCGGAAACAGAGCTTTGAGGGCGTTGAATACGATGTCCGCGAGACCAAAGACGAGGAATTCAGCGGGTTTGACTTCGCGTTTTTCGCGGGCACCGAGGGCGAGAAGGGCGCCAGCTCGACCTTCGGCTGGAACGCGGTCAAAAAGGGCGTGATCGTGATTGACAACGGCCAGGACTTCCGGATGGACAAGAAAGTCCCGCTGGTGGTGCCCGAGGTCAATGCGGAGGCGCTTAAGAATCATAAAGGATTCATCGCCAATCCCAACTGCTCGACCGTGCAGATGGTGATGGCGCTCTATCCCATCCACAAGCTGGCAAGAATAAAGCGGGTATGGGTCGCGACTTACCAGGCGGTGAGCGGCACCGGGAGCGTGGCTTACAAGGAGCTGCAATCGCAGATGCGCGCCTGGGCCGAGGGCAAGCCGATGGAGGCCAAGGAATATCCGGTGCAGATCGGGTTCAACCTTTTCCCCCAGATTTCCAGCCTGTCCTCGGAGTTCCCGGGATACTATATGGAAGAGGTCAAGATGATCAAAGAGACCCGGAAGATTATGTCCGAGCCGAGGATGAAAATCACCGCCACCTGCGTCAGGGTGCCGGTGCTCAACAGCCACAGCGAGGCCATAACCATAGAGCTTGAAAAGCCGGTCTCGGTGGATGATGCGAGAGCCGCGCTTAAAGCAATGCCGGGAGTGGTTCTGATGGACGAGCCGGACAAAGGCGTGTGGCCGTATCCCTTGATTGCGTCCGGCAAGGATGACACTTTTGTGGGGAGGGTGCGGGAGGATTCCGCGGTGAAGAACGGCTTGAGCCTTTTCTGCGTCTCGGACAACATCCGCAAGGGAGGCGCGCTGAATGCGGTCCAGATCGCGGAAAAGATGATGGAGATGGACCTGGTTTAAGGCTTTCCAGGCTTAACCTGAATAAACCGCGGCCAGCCTGATAATTTTTCGTATTCGGGCTATAATAAAATCTGCGCTTTGCGAGCAATGAAAATCCGCAAAATTATGCTGATCAAGCCGGGCCGGCGCTGGAGCGGCATGGCTATGGGCCAGCCGATGGGATTGCTTTATCTTATCTCGATTCTTCGCAGCCGGTTTCCGGGCAAATACGAAATCGATTTTGTGGAGCAGGCCCTCTACGACCTCACCACCGAAGACATCCGCAAACGGTTTAAAAAATTTGACCCGGACCTGGTCGGCTTCAGCGCCGCGAGCGCGGAGGCGGGCGAGACCGAGGACATCTGCAGGATGGTCAAGCAGGAAAAGCCGGAATGCGTAACCGTGCTGGGAGGGCCGCACGCATCGGTTTTTTTCGACTGGGCGCTCAAGGACAGAAACCTTGACTATGTTGTGATCGGGGAGGGCGAGCGGACCTTTCCCGAGCTGCTGGAAAATCTGGAGAAAGACGAGCCGGCTGACAAGGTTAGGGGCATTGCCTTTATGCGCGGCCAAAACCTGGTTATGACCGAGGCCAGGCCCTTCATCGAAGACCTTGACTCAATCCCGCTTCCCGCGTGGGAGCTGGTCGACTGGAAACGCTGTTCGGTGCAAAGCACGATGAACGGCTACTGTCATTCCACGCCCTGGGCAATGCTCTTCACCTCCCGGGCCTGCCCCTTCAAGTGCGCTTACTGCCACAACATCTTCGGCAAAAAGGTGCGCAAGCGCTCGGTGGAGAATGTGCTGGCCGAGATCGAGCTTTTGGTCGGCCGCTATGGCGTGAAAGAGCTCCATATCATTGACGACATCTTTAATATAGACCTGCCCCGGGCCAAAAAAATCTGCGACGAGATCATAAGCCGCGGGATCAAAGTCAAAATGGCTTTCCCCAACGGGCTGCGCGCGGATATGATGGACCGGGAGCTGATCAAAAAGCTCAAGGCAGCAGGCTGTTATGCCATCACTTACGCCATTGAGACCGCATCCCCCCGGCTCCAGAAACTGCTCCGTAAAAACCTGGACCTGGAAAAAACCAAACAGGTCATCGACTGGACTTATGATGAAGGCATCATCCCCCAGGCCTTCCTTATGCTCGGATTCCCGACCGAAACCCTGGACGAGATCGAAACCAGCATCCGATATACGCTCAAGGCGAAACTTCTGCGAGTGCTGTTTTTCACCGTCGTGGTTTATCCCAGAACCGAGCTGCTCCAGATCGCCAAGCAGGCATACCCCGATTTCGATTTCTCCAACTACGACTGGTTTGACCTGAGATACTGGTCGGAAACGCCTTTTTACTCCCGGGTCACCAAATACGACGGCTACAAGATTCAGCGTCGCGCATACCGAAAATTTTACCTGCGGCCGCTAATCCTCTTAAAAATCGCCTGGCGTTTTCCCAAAAACAGCTTCTTCCTCAGGGGAATCTGGTGGGGACTAAGGTCGGTAATAACATCCTTGTATGGCCTGGAAAAAATTTTCCGGCCCGCACGCCAATTCCTGTTTAAAAACTTCGGCCTGTTTCCGGAATAGCGGCCGAGGCTCCAGCGATTTTGCGATGCAGGGCTGAATTCTTAAATCCTGGCAAAGGCGTGATCCAGCCGCCAAGGCAGAATTCCGGGGCAAGGCTCAGCGTTGAATTTCAAATTGCCGGGCAAATCCAATACCCGGGAGAGCAAAGGTTTATAACCGGAAAATAAGGCCCGCGGAATATCGTTAAAAGAATTTTTAATCAACGAAGATTAGTTGACAATAGCTTTGTTTTCTGGTAAGTTTATTCCACGCGTGAAAAGGGCGGCCGGTTGCTTTAAAGATGGAATAATTCAATCACTGATCATAAAGACGCTGGTCCGAGGGTTGGCTTTATAAAAGAGGGCAGCAGAAGCACGAATTGATCGAGCTCAACCAAAGTTAAGGGGGGGGCCGACAATTTCACTAAGAACCAAACTTCTTGCCGCGCTGTTGTTATCCATCGCGGTTCCGCTGGCGGTAATAGGAACCGTGGGGTTCTTTATTGCCAAGAGGTCTCTGGAGCAGGCCCGGCTGGAGAGCCTGTCAAGCATCGCGGACCTTAAAGTCAAGGAGATTGAGGATTTTTTCAATAAGCGCCGCGACGATATTCTGGTCTTAAGAAATGATCCCTCGCTCAAGCGGTTTCTTCCCGCGTTCGTGCGTCTCCAGGGCAATCCTTCCTCGGCTGAATTTATTAAAGCAAAAGCCGAGCTCGATAAGAGGCTGATCACTTTCCAGGAGGTCTATGGATACGACGACATCCTGCTTTTGGACCCGAAAGGAGCGCAAACCCTGAACTTAATGAGCAGCGCGCCGATGGGGACAGGTCATTGCGAGGAAAACAATGGCTAGGGTAAAAAGAGGCAAGATCAAGAAAAAAAAGGCAGGCCAAGCTCGCAAGGTTTCCCCTCTTTCTCCGGCCAAAACCGGAAAATACCCGAGAGAGGAGGCGCTTAAGGAGAGCGAGGAACGGTATCGGAAATTGTTTGATGAGGCGATGCACGGCATCGCTCTGGCCGATGCGGAAACCGGTATCCTGCTCGACTGCAACGAGTCGCTGGCAAATTTGGTTGGCAGGACTAAAGCGGAACTGATCGGGCAGCATCAGACCATTTTACATCCCAGCAATCGCGACAGCGCGGAATTTTCCATTACATTCAAGCAGCATCTGGCCGATAAGGAAGGGCAGACCCTGGAAGGTCAGGTTATTACCAAGACCGGCGAAATCAAGGAAGTGGAAATCAAGGCCAATATCCTGCACATCCGGGGAAGGGAGGTATTACAAGGGATTTTCAGTGACATCACCGAGCGTAAAAAGGCGGAGGAGGCGCTGAGGGAGAGCGAGGAAAAATACCGGTTTGTGGTTGAGAACTGCCAGGAAGGAATCTGGGCCATAGATGAGAATGCCAATACCACCTTTGTCAACCAAAAAATGGCGGAGATGCTTGGCTACAAAGCGGAAGAAATGATGGGCGCCAGCCTGTTTGAATTTATGGATGAGGAGTGGAAAAAAATCGCCATGGAAAAGTTCGAGCGCCGCAAACAGGGAATAAGCGAACAGCACGAATTCGAGTTCCTGAAGAAAAACGGGGAAAAAGTCTGGACCTCGCTCAGCACCTCACCGCTTTACGGCCCGGAAAAGAATTTCATCGGCGCGCTGGCTTTTGTTTCCAACATCACCCAGCGCAAGAGCCTGGAAGAGCAGCTTAGGCAGGCGATGAAGATGGAAGCCATCGGCCTTCTGGCCGGAGGCGTCGCTCATGATTTCAACAATAAACTGACCCCCATCTTCGGCCTGTGCAGTCTGATGCTGGCCCAGCTGGACAGGGGCCATCCTTATTATGCGGACATCGAAGAAATCCAAAACGCGGGGGAAAGATGCGCGAGCCTGGTTCGGCAGTTGATGGCCTTCAGCCGCAAGCAGGTGCTGGATCCCAAGGTAATCAACCTCAATGAGGTCGTGGCCAATATGGAGAAGATGCTCAAGCGGGTCATCGGCGAGGACATCGCGCTGAAAATTATGCGGGAGCAGAAACTGAATCCCGTCAAAGCGGACATCGGCCAGGTGGAGCAGATCATTATGAATCTGGCCGCGAATTCACGGGACGCGATGCCCCAGGGCGGCAGCCTGGTAATCGAAACCAGAAATGTGACAGTGGATGAGCAGATGGCCAAAGAGCACATCGATTTCCAGCCCGGCAGCTACGCTATGCTCAAGGTAACGGACACCGGCGTGGGAATGGGCAAGGCCACGCTCGCGCACATTTTCGAGCCGTTCTTCACCACCAAGGAGGCGGGCAAGGGCACCGGGTTGGGGCTGTCAATGGTTTACGGCATTGTCAAGCAGTCGGGCGGGAACATCCAGGCCTGGAGTGAACTGGGCAAGGGAACCAGCTTTGAAATCTACCTGCCTCAGGCGGGCGAGGAGCCCGGGGAGGACACTTTTTCCAGCCCGGAAGCCAGAAAAACTCTAGCCGGCACCGAGACCATTCTCCTGGTCGAAGATGAAGTCGCGATTCGCAAGGTTGTCAACCGCGTGCTCAAGAAACTGGGGTATAATGTTATTTCCGCGGACAGCGGCGAAGAGGCCGCCAAAATTTTCAGGCAATACCCGACTGAAATCAGCCTGCTGATCACGGATGTGGTGATGCCCGGGATCAGCGGCCAGGACCTGGCCAACACGCTTCTTCAAGAGAACCCGGAACTCAAGGTTATCTATATCTCCGGCTACACCGACGACGCCATAGCCCGGCACGGCATAATTGAAGAGGGAACCTTTTTCATCCAGAAGCCTTTCTCGGTGGAAACCCTGGCGGCCAAAATCCGGCAGCTGCTGGATCGCAAGCCCTGAGCAGGGCTGAGATCATCAAGGCAGTGCCTCACACAGCAGGCGGCAATTGCTTCTATTTTTTGCGCTAAAACAAACGACTGAAAAGGAGAATCTGCTGGTTTCCTCTTTCTGGGAGCGTGCTATAATTTTCAGCAGGAGCGAGTGGTTGGGAATTGACGCAGACCATCTTTTATCCTCAACCTGCGAAAAACCGGGTTTTCATCCTCAGATCAAAAAGGAGGCGAGAACCGAGATGGTCATTGATGTTCATTATCATCTCATCCCTGCGCTTCCTGAAGAGATGGTTGAGAATTTGATTGAGGATGTCGCGCGCGCCGCGAGGGTTATGCGCAAAAAAGTCGACCGCGGGGAGTTGCTTGAGCGGGCGAGAGAGCGCTGGCCGGACCCAAGCGGCGAGAAGCTCCTTTTGGAGATGGAAAAGTCGGGCATAGATTTCACCTGCATCTCTGCGGTTGACCGCATGGAGAGCAAGGCGCTCACGCCCGAGGTCGCGCAGTTCCAGAACAAGATCGCGGCGCAGATTGCGGAAAAGAATCCCCGTAAACTGATGGCCTTCGCCGGCGTTGACCCCAGAAGACCCCAAGCCGCGGATATGCTTAAGCAGTGCTTTGAAGAATTCGGGATGAGGGGACTTAAATATCATCCGGATCACGGCTACAACCCGGTTGGAGAAGAGTCTTACAAGCTGCTTGCGATTGTTGAGCGGCATAAGGGAATCCTTTTGACTCACACCGGGCCCCTGGGGCCGCCTTCCCGATGCAAGTTCACCGAGCCTGGACTGCTCGCGGACCTCGCAGTGGACTTTCCCGGATTAAAAGTCATAGCCGCTCATAGCGGCCAGGTCAACTGGCGGGAATGGGCCGCGCTTGCCAGCCACCAGCCCAATCTTTTCGGCGACCTGGCAATGTGGGACGCGCTGGCTTTCGGGCATTTCGAGCTTTTCTGCCGCGAGCTTCGAGACCTGATTGACTTCGCGGGCGTGGAAAAAGTTTTGTTCGGAACCGGCGGGCCGATCTACGGAATTATCTCGCCGGTGAAAAAGTGGGTGCAGCTGCTCAAGGACTTGCCGGGAATATCTCCTCCTGGGGTCAAGTTTGCGGAGGAAGAGGTTAGCGCGATTCTGGGCGGCAATGCCAAATCAATCCTGGGTCTGGCCTGAGGCCGCAATTTGATTGATAAAAGCAAAAGAGAGAGCAAGCGAATCGATTTTCTATCTTGACAAGCGTTTGAATTGTCATAATATTATTTTTGCTGATTTAAAAGGCAGAGTCCAAGCGCCGGGAACTTAAAAAAACCAATAAGGAGGGAGCGATGTCGATTAAGGTCGGAATCAATGGTTTCGGAAGGATCGGGAGATGCTATGCGCGCATTGCGCACAACTCGGATGTGGAAATTGTCGCGGTCAACGATGTTGTTGACGCGGCCACTTTGGCGCATCTCCTCAAGTATGACTCGGTGCACCACACCTGGGATGTCCCGGTCAGCGCGGAGGGCAACAACCTGGTTGTCGGCAACAAGAAGATAAAAGTTCTTTCCGCCAAAGACCCGGGCGAGCTGCCCTGGAAGGATCTGGGAGTGGAGGTAGCGCTGGAGTCAACCGGAAGGTTCACCAAGAGAGGAGATGCGGAAAAGCATCTCAAGGCCGGCGCGAAAAAGGTAGTGATCAGCGCTCCGGCCAAGGAGGTTGACATCACGATTTGCATCGGCGTCAATGAAAAAGCCTATGACAAAAGCAAGCACAATATAATCTCCAACGCGTCCTGCACCACCAACTGCATCGCGCCCGTGGTCAAGGTGCTGGACGAGAATTTCAAAGTCAAGCGCGGGCTGATGACCACCATCCACGCTTACACCAACGACCAGAGAATACTTGACCTGCCCCACAATGACCTGCGCCGGGCAAGAGCCGCGGCGATGTCCATGATCCCGACCTCAACCGGTGCGGCCAAAGCCGTGGGCGAGGTGCTGCCGCATCTGAAAGGCAAGCTCAACGGCCTGGCCATCCGGGTGCCCACGCCCAATGTTTCCATCGTGGATGTGGTCGCGGAGCTGGAAAAGAAAGCGACGGTTGAGAGCGTAAACGCCGCGCTCAAGAAGGCTGCGGAAGGAACGCTCAAGGGCGTGCTGAATTATACCGAGGAGGAGCTGGTGTCGATTGATTTCAATCACACCAGCTGGTCCGCGTCGGTGGATGCGAAGAGCACCTTTGTCATTGAGGACACCCTGGTCAAGGTGATCGCGTGGTATGACAACGAGTGGGGATACTCCAACCGGCTGGTTGACCTCTGCAGGATTTTGTTATAATTTTTGTTAGGAGACAGGTTTTCTGAGCAAAATGAAGGAAAAGATAAAAAGCTGGTGGCAGAGCTTATCCATAATTGCATATATAGAAATATTGTTATTGATTATATTTATTGTCCTGTTGGCGATTCCTGGATATGGGAAGGAAGTTTGGGGATGGAGAAGCTACTGGCTGATCACTTTTCTTCCTGAGTTTAGCGCCGTATTTGCGACATCTATTGCGATAGGGCTGGTTTATGAATTTTTCGTCAGGCGAAAGAGCCTTGAAGAGACGCTGGATTTAATAAAATACTCCCGATCACTAAACAATGCCGGCATTTGCGAATATGGCTCTGATTTTCAAAAGATTGACTTCCAGGATTTTTTCCGAAACTCCCGGGAAATTGACATCATGTTTGTTTATGGGAGAACCTGGACCGAGGGAAAACGGCCCTACCTGCTGGAGATATTAAAAAACAATCAAGTAAAAATGCGATTATGCTTAACTGACCCCGATTCGAACTACCTTAAATGTCTGCAGGATAATTGGCATGAACCAGGCACGGGGAAATATTCCTGTGAAGATTTAAGGAGAAGAATCGATGATACCTTAAGCATCTTCAGGGGTCTTCATGAGCAAGCAAAAAATGAGAAAGAAGAAGTCGCGGACTTATCCGTCTATTTTTCTAATCGGGATATGCCCTATTCTTTTTACCGGGCAGATAACAAAATGATCGTAGTGATAAAGAAGAGAGGCAAGGAAAAGACCTCCAAAACGCCTTACTTTCTCGTTAAAAAAACAGAAAACGGAGAAGGTCTCTATGATTGGGTTGTTACAGACTTTGAAAAAACACTTGTAGATGGAGGCGCAAGGGTTATTTATCCTGCTTAACCATAAATTTAAAAACATATTAGAGAGATTGATGCAGAAGAACATTTGCTTTATAGATTTTGAGACGACAGGGGCAGACCTTTATTCTGATCACCCTATTCAATTGGGAGCGGTCTTAATATCAGGTCCGCAACCGATTATTTTGAAAGAATTTAGTTCCTTTATAAAGCCGCCGGAGAATGCTAAAATTTCGAGAACCGCGTTTAAGGTTCATAAAATCCATATTGGGGACCTTAGCGATGCCCCTGCCCCGGATGAAGTCTTGAAAACATTTTTTGAGCAAATGGGGTTTGATTATTCTTTTGGCGGCTGGAACATCAATTTTGATGTGTCATTTTTTCGGCGGATGTGCTATGAGCACGGTTACCAAGAACATTTTCAAAAAATATCTCACCGGCACATAGATGTTCAATCCATTGCCCGCGCTCTGGTTGACGCGGGAATTTTTTCTGATCATATTGATTCTCTTTCCAGCCTTTGCGAGGCATTGAGAATTAAAAGGTCAGAAAAACATAGCGCTTTGGAAGATGCGCGCATAGTTGCCAAGGTATACATTCATTTGGTCAATGCCTTGGGCCAAATGTCGGCAAATATGAAAATAGCTAATATTTATTAGGAGAGGTAAACTTGGCGATCAAGACTATTCGGGATTTTGACCTGGCTGGAAAGCGGGTGTTTGTGCGGGTGGACTTCAATGTTCCTTTAGACAAAAAAACCGGCGCCATCAGGGATGATACCCGCATCCGGGCGTCGCTGGAGACCATTAACTACGGTCTGGAAAAAAAGGCGAAGCTGATTCTGGCCAGCCACCTGGGAAGGCCGGGGGGAAAGGTGGCAAAGGAATTCTCGCTGATCAATGTCGCGGACCGGTTGAGCGAGCTGATCAAGAAGGATGTGACTTTTCCGGACGACTGCATCGGGGACGGCGTGAAGAAAATCGTGAAAGAGATGCAGCCCGGACAGGTGGTGCTGCTCGAGAATTTGCGGTTTCATCCGGAGGAAGAGGAAAACGATCCGGGCTTTTCGGAAAAACTAGCGAGCCTTTGCGACATATACATCAATGATGCGTTCGGCACCGCGCACCGGGCCCACGCCTCCACCGTGGGAATGACCAAATATGTGAAAGAAAAGGGCGTGGGCTTTTTGATGGAGAAGGAGCTCAAGTATCTGGGCAAGCTCCTGGAGAGTCCGGAGCCTCCGTTCATTGCGATCCTGGGCGGGGCCAAGGTCTCGGACAAAATTCCGGTCATACAGAATCTTCTGGGAAAGGTTGACGAGGTTCTGATCTGCGGCGCGATGGCATACACTTTTTTGCTGAGCAAAAATTTAGCCGCGGGCAAAAGCCTGGTTGAAGGAGACAAGGTGGGACTGGCCAAGGAGATACTGGAGCGGGCGAAAAGCCGCAAGGTCAACATCCTTTTGCCGGTTGACCATATTGTCGCCGCGGGGCTTGAGCCGAATATTGAGAGTAAAGTCGTGGACCAGATTCCGCCGGATATGATGGCGCTCGACATCGGGCCCAAAACCATCGAGCTTTATAAAAATGAAATCAGCCGGGCCAAGACCATTTTCTGGAACGGGCCTGCGGGAGCGTTTGAGACCAAGCCCTTTGACCAGGGCACGGTCGAGCTGGCCAAGGCCGTGGCCGGGTCCGGAGCCATGAGCGTGGTGGGCGGAGGCGATTCGGTCTCCGCTGTGAATAAGGCGGAGGTTGCGGACAAGATCACCCATATGTCCACCGGCGGGGGTGCGTCGCTGGAATTTTTGGAGGGTCAGGAACTTCCGGGCGTTGCCGCGCTCAAAAACTGACAGGATTTTTCAAAACCGTGCGAATTCTGTTTAATCGAGGGAGGAAATAGATGCGGAAACCTTTTATAGCTGGCAATTGGAAGTTGAACCTTTTAACCGAGGAGGCGGTCGCGCTCGCCAAAAAACTGGCTTTGGCATTCAAGGGCATGGACAATATCGAGCTTGCGGTTGCGCCGGTGTTCACCGTGCTTTATGCCGTGGCCAAGGCTCTTAAGAATTCGAACATCGGCCTGGCCGGTCAGGATGTTTACTGGGAAAACTCGGGCGCGTTCACGGGCGAGGTGGGGCCGGAGAGTCTCAAGGATGCGGGATGCGGCTATGTGATAATCGGCCACTCGGAGCGCCGCGAATATTTCGGCGAGACCGACCAGGGCGTAAACAAAAAGCTGAAAGCCGCAATTGCAGCCGGGCTTATTCCCATCTGCTGCATCGGCGAGAAGCTGGAGGAGCGGGAGCAGGAAAAGACCTTGAAAGTCATTGACCGCCAGATGCGGGGCGCGCTTATGAGCATACCCAGAGCGGAGGCGCTGAAGATAACCATCGCCTACGAGCCGGTCTGGGCGATCGGGACCGGAAAGACGGCCACGCCCGGGCAGGCACAGGAAGTTCACGCCTTCATCCGCAAGCTCCTGGCCGAGATTTATGACCAGGAAGCGGCTGACTCGATCCGGATTCAGTACGGCGGGAGCGTGAAGCCGGAGAACATCAAGGAGCTTATGGCCCAGCCGGACATCGACGGAGCGCTGGTGGGAGGCGCAAGCCTCAAGGCCGAGAGCTTCATCGCCCTCGTCAAGAATTCACTCCCCTAAATTTACAAATTCACGGATCGTTGTAAAATAGAGCCATACGCGCGTGATCATTGCGCAAAAAGCCAAGCGTGCGTGAAAGCGGAAATGGAAACAGGGGGTCAAAAATCAAGGCAGGAAATTTTTTTGGTCGATTGATAGAAACCGACCGGGGCCTTTTTCTGTTCACTTTTGCCGCGCTCGCGGCTGTTTTTCTCATCCTGTCTCCTTATAAGTTCCTCGATGGGGACGACGCCCTGCAGGCGATCTGGGCGCTTTGCAGGCAAAAGGGCCTAGCCCCTTACCCGTTTCCTCTTCACGGATTTGAATCCCGGAGCGGGACTTTTCTGCTCATCTATTTGTTTTCCTTTATTGCAGGCTCCCCCCTATTAGCTTACGGAATTCTCTGCGCACTCGCCTCTGCGCTTAGTCTTTCCATCCTGCTCCTTTACTCAAACGAGCTGCTGGGAACCATTCCAAAACCTGTTCATTTAGCCGTACTGGCTGGCCTGACCCCGGAGATAATTTATGCCGGGCTTTATCCCAACGCAGCAATAATCGGCTACTGTTTTGGGTTCTTGTCCCTTTATCTGAGCCTCCGCTTTTTGAAAAAGGACAAAAATAGCCCTTACTTTGTGCTCAGCGGCATGCTTTTCGGGACTGCGCTTTTGTGCTCGGCGAGCTCGGCCTATCTAGCCTTGGCCTTCCCGCTCCAGCACCTTTTCCTTAAAAAACAACGGAAGCTCGCGGATGTTATGATCAGGTTTGGCTATGAGGTTGGATGCGGGGGTCTCTTCTATTTTCTGGCGCTTCGGGCAATGGGTCTGCCGCCGCTGGCCGCGTTAACCGAGTTTTCAGAGGTTACAGGAGGCTATGCCGGTGCAGACATCAAATATACCATCATCACGCTTTTGGGCGCGCTTAATCCCTGGACCGCGGCCATCCTGCCGGTTGCGTTTGTTTTGCTACTCAGAAAGAAAGCATTTTTGCCGCTGACCGTAGGACTATTCACTGCGCCCGTCTATTTCATTATGGTCAGAAATCTGGTTAAGAGCTTCCAGCACGGCCTGGCGGTCTATTTATTGGTATGCATATCCGGCGTCATAATCTGGGAGATGCTGGGCAAAAAAAGCCTGTGCGCGGCCTATTTTGCGCTTCTGGTTTTGCCCCTCTTTCTCGGATTACGGCTCTACCTTCCCGAGCAGCCGCATCGGGGCCCGGGTTTTTCTGAGATCGATACCGGCCAAGGATTAACCCTTGACCAGAAAGACCAAAGAGGCCTGTCCGGATATGTGATTTGGCAAAGCTCGAAGTATATTTTAGCAGGCCGGGGCATTCGCTTGGTCCTGGGATCTGGTTTTATGCTGCCCAGCGTTGACGGCGGCCGCGCTCTGGGCGGACATTTCTGGGTCTGGGTGAAAGACTGGAGAGATTATCTGGATTACACCAATAAATCGGCTGACACCGCGCTTAAGGGCGGCGACCAAGACATAGTTATGGGCCAGTATGCGGTCGGCGCCATCGCGCTTTACAAGCTGGTCGAAAGGGGCTATTTGCCGGCTCATTTTAAGTCTGATCACGAATATTTTTTCCAGAAAAACGGCAAGATCATAAGGACCTACTGGTATTTCAACGAGCTGGCCGAGCAGCTGGATAAAAAGAGCCTGAACTTCGGCAAGCTGGCCAGCCGAATAGACCGCGGAATCTTCGTTGCTTTTCCCAGCTACGCATACAAGCTGGAAAACGGCAGCCTGGCCATTGACGGATATTCCGCTGAGGCGCTGGGCTGCTTTTGTTTCAAGATAACCAAAAACAGGTTATGATTTAAAAACAGTCTTTTTAATTAAGTTGCAGAAGGCAATCCATGACCGGGCAAGGCGGTAAACAGATGATAAAAGATATCAGTGTGGTCATTCCGGTTTTCAACGAGGAAGCCAATCTGGATGAGCTTTATGAGAGGCTGAGCAAAATTCTTGTCTCGATCACCCCAGATTACGAGATTATTTTAGTCGATGACGGTAGCGCAGACCGAAGTTTCGAAAAAATGAAAAAAATCGCTCAATCCGACTTCCGGGTGGTTGCGGTGCAATTCAGCAGGAATTTCGGACAGCACCCCGCGATCGCTGCCGGCTTGAGCCAGACGAGCGGTAAAGTCGTGGTGATAATGGACGCGGACCTTCAGAATCCTCCAGAGGAAATTCCCAAGCTGCTCGCCAAAATAGATGAAGGAAATGATCTTGTGTTCGGCATCCGGAAAAAAAGAAAAGACAATCTGATGAGGCGAATCGGGTCCGGTTTCGCGGAACTGGTGCTGAAAAGGCTTCTTGGCTCTGAAAGCAATATCAGCGCGTTTATGGCGGTCCGGCACCAGTTTGTTGAGGCCTTTAATTCCTGCCCGGAGCGCAACAAGTTCTTCACCGGCCTTTTCACCTGGCTGGGCGCCAAAAGCACGGGGGTCGAAGTTGAGCACTCGCCTCGATTTGCCGGCAGCACTCATTATTCGTTCCGGAAACTGCTCCGGCTCTTAATCACGATGACCGTGAGCTTCAGCGAGTATCCTCTCCGGTTGACCAGTTGGATCGGCTTCGTGGTCTCAATCATCGGACTTTTGCTCGCAGCCAGGGTGATCATTCAAAAGTTTCTTCTCCAGATAACCGTGCCCGGATACGCCAGCCTTTTCGCCGCAATCGTCTTTTTCGGCGGGGTGCAGATGCTGTTTCTGGGCGTGATCGGCGAATATCTGGCCCGGGTTCATATCGAGACCAGGCGCCGGCCGGATTATCTGATCAGAAGCATAGCGCGAAAAGGCGAAAGCAATGGCCGGCAATAAAATATTGATCAAAAAACCGGCCTGGTCTGAGATCTCCCAGTATCGAGATTTTATTTCCAAAGCGAAGTACAAGAGCTGCTCGCAGTTTTCAGAAATTCCCGCGCAGGCCCTGACCGATTGGTTCCTGAATGAAATTGAAGCCATAAAAGATTCCTCACCAAAAATCCTCTTGGCTGAAATCAAGGATGAGCCAATCGCTCTTCTCAGCCTGCACAAGCTTGAATGGGACACCGCTCATTTTGGAATCCCGATGGGCAAGATCAAGCATATTTTGGGCGGGGTAGAACCTGACCGGGATTTGGCCGCGAAAAGATTACTTGTCAACTCAGCGACCAAAGAGTTCAAGAAAATGGGAATTCGCCATATCTCGATCCGTCTCCCCGTGGATGATGTCAACGGGATTTATGCTTTGGAACGAGAAAAATATTATTTAGAAGACACCATCGTGGAATATTACTTTGATTTTTGTAAGCAAAAAATACCAGAAGTGCCCCATCAGTGCCGGTTGAGGCTCTACCAGGCATCAGACTTCCAAATGATTAAAGAAGGCGTTAAGGGCATTTTTGAGGGGTACCTCGATAGGTTTCACCGGGACCTCCACCTCGATAATGCCAAGAGCGATGAACTCTACGAAAAATGGATGATCAACTCCTGCAAAGGCCTTGCTGATGATTGCATTATCGCGACGATTGACGGCAGACTCGCGGGCGTATCCACCCTAGTGACTTATAAGAATGTGAACAGCGTTTTACCCCTCCGGTTTGGAGAGATTATACTCTCTGGGGTGGTTTCTGAATTTCGTGGCAAGAGGGTTTATACCAGCATGATAAATTTTGGTCAAAACTACTTCAAGGGCAAAATCGATCTTCTGAGGGTCGCAACCCAGGTGAATAATTTTTATGTTCAAAAGGCCTGGACAATACTTGGATTTCACTTGAAATACGCGTTCCATACTTTCCATTGTTATTTATACGGGGGATGAGATGAGAACCATTCTTGTTACAGGCGGTGCTGGTTTTATCGGCAACTGGCGCTTGCCGGATTATATGATCAGAGGCATATTGCTAAAAGGCGAACGCAATGGCTCGCAATGAAATATTGATCAAAAAACTGGCCTGGCCTGAATTGTCCCAGTACCGGGATTTTATTGCAAAAGCTAAGTACAAGAGCTATTCGCAGTTTTCAGAAATCCCCGCGCAGGCGCTGGACGATTTGTTCCTAGATGAAATTGAAGGCATAAGAAATTCGGACCCCGTAATCCTCGTCGCTGAAAACAAAGAGGAGGCTGTCGCCCTTCTGACTATACACAAGCTGGAATGGGACACCGCACATTTCGGCATTCCAATGGGAAGGATAAGGCATATTCTGGGGGGAGTGAACCCGGACCTGGATTATCTTGCCAAGAAGGCGCTCATTGATTCCGCGGCTGTGGAATTCAAAAAAACAGGAATTCGCCATATCTCAATTCGCTTGTCCGCGGATGATGTAAATGCGATATATGCTTTGGAGGCCGCGAACTTCTATTTGGCGGACACCATCCTGGAATACTATTTCGATTTCAGGAACAGTCAGGTCCCGGAAATTAAGAATACTTGCCATCTCCGGCTTTATCAAAAATCTGACTTTCAAGAACTTGAAAGGTCATCTAAAAATATTTTTAAAGGATATATTGACCGGTTCCAGCGCGACCCCAATCTGGATAAAACCAAATCCTATCAGTTGTATGAAAAATGGATAATCAATTCCTGCCAAGGCCTCGCGGATGAGGTTGTACTCGCGTCAATTGACCGCAAGCTGGCCGGGTTTTTGACCATGGAAATATATCATAAGCTGAACAACATTCTTCCCCTTTCCTTTGGAGGGGCTGTCCTAGTGGGCGTGGTGCCGGAGTTCCGCAATAAGAAAGTTCATACCAGCATGCTGAACTTCGCCCAAAACTATTTTAAAGACAAGGTTGATCTATTTCGATACGCCACCCAGGTCAACAACCTTTATGCCCAGAAAGCCCTGGTTCAACTAGGCTTCTTCTTGAAATACGCGTTCCATACTTTTCATTGTTATTTATAAGGGGGACAGATGAGAACCATTCTTGTTACAGGCGGAGCGGGTTTTATCGGCAGCGGCTTCATCAGATATTTTTTCAACAAGTACCCGGAGACAAAAATTATCCTGCTTGATGCGCTGACCTATGCCGGCAACCCTGACAATCTGCCCAGGCCGCTCAAGGAAAGCAGCAGGTTTGAATTCTGGTACGGGAATGTCAATAACATAACGCTGGTCAACGAGCTGGTTTCCCGTTCCGATGTGATGGTGCATTTCGCGGCGGAAACCCATGTGGCGCGCTCGATTTTTGACAATCGTATTTTTTTTGAAACCGATGTCTTAGGCACACAAGCCATTGCTAATGCGGTGCTCAGGCATAAGAACCGGATCGAGCGTTTCATCCATATCTCGACTTCCGAGGTTTACGGCACCGCCGCAAGGGAGCCGATGGATGAAGACCACCCGCTCAACCCGCTCACTCCTTATGCGGCAGCTAAGGCGGGCGCGGACCGGCTGGTTTATTCCTATGTCAAGACCTACGGCCTGCCGGCTATTATCATCCGGCCGTTTAACAACTACGGCGCGCACCAGCACCTGGAAAAGGCGGTGCCCAGGTTCATAACCAGCGGCATTTTAAATGAGCCGGTCACAATTCACGGCGACGGCTCAGCCGCCAGGGACTGGGTGTATGTTGAAGATGTGGCCGAGGCCATAGACGCCGCGCTTCACGCGGACATAAACAAGATTCGCGGGGAGGTGCTCAATGTTGGCACCGGCATCGCAACCTCGGTGCTCGACATCGCCAAGAAAATTCTCAAATTTATGGGCAAGCCAGAATCGCTCCTGAGCTACATCCCGGAGCGGCCCGGACAGGTGGATAAGCATATCTCCTCCACCGAGAAGACCAGGAAGCTGCTGGGCTGGAAAGCAAAAACCGGTTTGGATCAAGGTCTTCTTCGCACCATTGACTGGTATCAGGAGAACCGGGCCTGGTGGGAGCCTCTGCGCTGGATGCGCACCGTGCCGGTTATGACCGAAGACGGCAAAACCGAAAGGTATTGAAAGGTGGCAAAACAAAACAAATTGGCGATTGAGGGCGGAACACCGGTCAGAAAAGATTTCCTCCCTTTCCATAGGCCCTGGTTCGGTCCCGAGGAAGAAAAGGAAATTATTGATGTTCTCCGCTCCGGCTGGATCACCAAATCCAAGCGCACCGTCGAGTTTGAAAACCAGTTTGCAAAATACACCGGCGCCAAATACGCGATCGGGCTGAACTCCTGCACCGCCGCGCTCCATCTGTCCCTGGTCGCGCTCGGGGTGGGAGAGGGGGACGAGGTCATAACCACCCCGATCACTTTCGCGGCCACCGCCAATGTCATTGAGCACTGCCGGGCCAAGCCGGTCTTTGCGGATGTGCTGCCCGATGACCTGAACATCAACCCCGAGGAGATAAAAAAGAAGATTACTCCCCGCACCAAGGTGATTATGCCCGTGCATTTCATCGGCGCGGCGTGCAGGATGGACGAAATTTTCGCAATCGCCAGAGAGCGCAACATTGCGGTGGTTGAGGACGCGGCTCACGCGGTGGAGACGGTTTACAAGGGCCGCAAGATCGGGAGCCTGGAGAGCGCTTCAACCTGCTTCAGCTTTTACGCGACCAAGAACATCACCACCGGCGAAGGCGGAATGCTCACCACCAACGACCAGAAGATGGAAGAGAAGGTCAGGATTTTGAGCCTTCACGGCATCAGCCGGGACGCGTGGAAAAGATACGGCCTGGAAGGATACCGCCACTGGGATATTCTCCTCCCCGGGTATAAATACAATATGTTTGACCTCCAGGCCGCGCTCGGACTTACCCAGTTAAAAAAGGTCGACCTGTTCTGGGAGAAAAGGAAAAAGATCGTGGAGCGCTACAACCAGGCTTTTTCCGACGAGCCTGCGCTCAAGCTGTTGTCGCCCATAGCGGACAGCAAGCCAGCGTATCATCTTTATGTGCTGGTGATCAAGACCGAGATGCTCAAGGCCGACCGGGACCAGATTATGAACGCGGTCCAGGCCGAAGGCGTCGGCATCGGCATCCATTTCCGGAGCATCCCCGAGCATCCCTATTACCGGGAAAAATACGGCTACCAGAAAGGCTCGCTTCCCAACGCGGAATACGCATCAGACCGGGTGCTCTCAATCCCGCTTTTCCCGTCTATGACCGATGCCGAGGTCGAGAGCGTGATCCGGGCTCTGCAAAAAGTAATCAATTACTATAGACTTTAATTTTAAAAACAGTCAGGATAAAAACAATGAAGGACTATAAGTTAATCAGGAATAAGAGTTTTTGGTTTACCTTATTATGCGCGGGTTTTGTCCTTTCTTTAACTTTATGGTTTGACTTCGGACCGGACCAGGCGATTTATTCCTACATTGCCATGGTTTGGAAGAAATACCATCTTCTTCCTTATGTCGGCGCGTTTGCCTATAATTTCCCGGGAACCGCGATTCTCCATCGTCTGGTTCTGGAGATTTTCGGCAACAGCATGCTTGGACTCCGGATTTTTGATTTTCTGGGCCAGAGCGCCAGCCTGGTAATGATTTATTATCTGGCCTTCAGGCTCTCGGGAAAGGGGAGCGCCGGATTCCTGGCTGGGATGTTTTATAGCATTTTTTATATCGGCTTGAATGCTTTTAATACCGCTCAAAAAGACGATTTTGTTTTATGGTTCTTATTGGCTGCGGTATGCATCACGCTTTATCTTGAGAATTGGAGATGGCTGGGGAAAATTTTAACCGGACTTTTGCTCGGTTTTGCCTTTTTGCTTAAACCAACTTATGGATTAACCTGGCCGGTTTTAGGAATCTGGTTTCTGGTCAACGAATTCAAAGCAAGGCCCAAGCTGATATGGGCGGAACTTTTAGCTTATTCCTTGTCCTGTCTTTTACCCGCTCTGGTTATTATTCTTATTTACTGGCAGGCCAACCAGCTTAAAGAGCTTTACTGGTCAACCATCTGGTATGGATTTGAAATTTACGCCAAGATCGCGCCGGTGAGTTTTCCTGGGCGAATAATAAAAGGGATGATTTTTATACTCTATTCCCTTCTTAACCAGACCCCTCTGACTTTGTCCGCAGCCGGATTTGGAATTTTATTCGGCATTCGGAACTGGCGGGAATTGAAACGTCGGAAAGAATTCTCTCTCGTGCTCTTGATGATGATTAGCGCCTATATTTCCTGCTGGGCGCAGGGCAGAAATAATCCTTATCATCACACTCCTGTTCTAGGCTTTGCCTTTATTCTATCCGGCGCCGGCTGGGCCTGGATGGGCTCTCAATTGGAAAACCGAGGGAGCATATTTCTGAACAAAATTTTTGCCTGGACTTTATATTTGTTTCTGGTGGTTCTTATGCTGGCAGGCCTGCCCGGTAAACAGCTTAAATTTTTTGCTCTTTATCCCTATCGCGGCCTGGAACGGGCCTATGCGCATCAAGAGCACATTTTTGATTTGGAAGACCAAAGAGCCGCGGCGGCATATTTGAAACCTTTACTCAGACCTGAAGACCAGATTGAATATTTGGGCTGGCATCCCTTTTTACCCTATCTTCTGGGAAAAAAAATTCCAACCCGTTTCTGCGCCGTCTCTCATTTACTAATGCGCCATTATGACGGTCAACTCCGACCCAGGCAGGTGGAGTGGAGAAAAGAATTTGTTTCCTCTATAATTACTGCCCGCCCCCGCTTTTTTATTATTTCAACTTATAAACCTCGCGGAGAAACTATGCTTTTAAAAAATTATGACCTCAAGTCGGTTATGGAGAATGAATTCCCGGAATTATACCGATTCTTTAAGGAGAATTATCGTCTGGTTAAACTGATCGGACTGATTGAGATTTATGAGTTAGTCCCCGAAGCCAGCCAGTAGCATAAAAGGCAACAAAATGCGCGCCCGCTGTTGCTGATCCTGATCTGGATTATGTATAATCAGGCACGGACAAAACTGGAAAGGGGCGATTAGATGCCTGAAGTTTTGTGCCTGGGCGAGGCCCTGGTCGACTTGATTGCCAACGAGCCGGGCAAGGACATAAAAGAATCCGCCTGCTATTATGTCTCGCCGGGGGGAGCGGTGTGCAATGTTGCGGTTGGCCTTGCCAGGCTCGGCGTTAAGGTGGGGCTGATCGCCAAGTTGGGCAAAGACCCCTTGGGCAGGTTTATGCTCAACTTTTTGAAAAAAGAAAAGGTCGACACCTCGCTCATTAAAACCACGGATAAGCACCTCACCGCGCTGGTGTTCGTCTCGCTGGATGAGGAGAGAAAACCCAGATTCTTCTTTTATGGAAGCCCGGGCGCAGACCGAAATCTCGCGCCCGCGGAAATAAGCGAAAAAGATTTTTCCGGCGTGAAAGTTTTTCACTTCGGCACCGTCTCGCTTTCGCTTGAGCCAGGCCGCTCCGCAACTTTGAAAGCTCTGGAACTGGCAAAAGCGGCAGGAGCGCGGATCAGCTTTGACCCCAACTTCAGGTTCCATCTCTGGAGAGACCGCAAGCTGCTTAAAAAGATCACCTGGTCAATTATACCCCGGGCAGACCTGGTCAAGTTCAACCAGGAGGAACTGGTTTTTCTTACGGGCAAAAATAATCTTGAGCAGGCCAGCCAAATGCTGGTTGAGCTTGGCGTCAAAATCGTCGTGGTAACGCTCGGAACCAAGGGAGCGTTTTTTGCGGCCGAGAATTATAGCGGCATCGTGCCCGGATACAAGTTTGAGCCGGTTGATACCACCGGCGCGGGAGACGCGTTCGCGGCAGGAATGATCGCATGGCTTTTGCATTTCCAAAAGCTGCCGCCGGAAAAAGAGGAGATGATCCCGGCGGTCCGCTTCGTAAACGCGTTTGCCGGACTGACTACCACCAGAATCGGCGCCATCCAGGGCTTGAAAAGCTGGCGGGAGGTGGCAAATTTTGTTAAAAAGAATACAATTTGACCGAAGGACAAACTTATCTCCCGAGCAAGATTTCTACTTTTGTTGATTTCCAGTTAAAAATATCCGGATTTTATGATATAAATATAGTTAAGCGTATAATACCTGATATGGTATCTACTGAGCATTAAAAACGCCATCACCTTTTGAGAAGGAGGGTTTGCGATGGAGAAAAGGAGAATCCCGCTAGTCATCCATAGCTTTAAAGGGCCACGGTTTGAGGACCACGGTCTTGATGTGGATGTTTTGCCCGAACTAATCAGTTATAAAAATATACTAGTGGAGACCGCTAAATAACTTTGGAGAAAAAATCATCCTGACCGAAGCAATCTGCCTAAGAATTTCGAAGATTCGCTAAGTCTTAAATTTTACGAACTTCGCGATGGTAGCACCTCGATACCGCTAATGCGAGAAATAGAGTATGACCCCAAAGCACTTCCCTATGAACCGCCGAAAGATGAACTTGACACTGCGGTTGAATTAGTCGCTGAGGTCACCGATGCGGCGAGCCGCGATGCGCCGCTTCCCGAAGAATTTCCCAAGAAAATTATCCCGTTGTTTAAAGATTATGGTAAAAATCTGCGCGAGGGTGAAAGCTTTGAACAAAAACCGATTAAGAGCACAAAGGCCGCAGTTTACTCGATGAAAACTCGAGATCGGATATTAGAAAGGTCTGAAGGAGAATACGAAGATTTTGTTGACCTAACCGGAGAAATTCGATCCGCAGACTTGGATGGCCTAAATTTTAACTTACGAATTGAGGATGGAACGAAACTTCCAGGTAAATTTACTCTCGAACAAGAAGAAATTATAACCGGTGCGCTTCGCGAACATGCAACTCAGCAGTTGCGGGTTAAAGGACGGGCGGAATTTTCTCCACCTGATGGAAGGATCAAGCGTATTATTTCAGTTTATGAGCTTTCTCTGGAGAAAGCAGGTGAGGGAAAGTATGATTCTTCTGCTCGACCGATCTGGGAGATCGCTGTCGAGATTGGTGCTTCGGTTCCCGATGGAGAATGGCAAAAAGTCCCCAAAGACCTTGCGAAAGATATTGATCATTACCTCTATGGGCATTCCAAGGAAAATTGATGAAAATATTGTTTGCGGATACATCCTACTGGGTAGCTCTCATTAACCCCCATGAGGAATTACACCAAGAAGCAATTGATGTTTCGAAATCACTGGGAAATTTCCGGATCATAACGAGCGAAATGGTTTTAACGGAAGTACTTAACAAATTCTCGGAATATGGAGAAATTCTTCGTAAAGCTTCCGTAGAATTGACTAGGCGGTTACAAGCTGACCCAAATACCAAGATTATCGCACAGATGAGTAAACAATTTAATGAAGCTTTAGAATCTTATGCAAATCGACGAGATAAAGAATGGAGTCTAACAGATTGCGCCTCAATTCAGATTATGGAGAAGGAGAATGTCACAGAGACTCTGACTCATGATCAACACTTCGAGCAAGCTGGCTTTGTTGCTTTGCTCAGGTAGCATAACTAAATCGCCCGTTGAAGCATCTCGCGCATCTTACATTTTATTCTCGGCAAAGAGCCTTGAGTTGAGAGAATCTCTGCGGCGTAAGAGAGGGATGACAGCAGGGCAAAAGCGTGCAGTTTTGGAAAAGCGGGTCTTGGTCGATAGGATAGCGGCTCGCGGCCAAAGACTCCGCCCACAAGTCAGTTCCCGGGATCGGTGAATACTCGCTCAAATAAGGTCTTGCGCCCAGTTTTTTCACCTCGCGAATGTCGCGTTCAATTTGCTCCGCGCTCTGGCCGGGGAGGCCGGCAAGAAGATAAACCCCGATCCCGCTTCTCCTGTATCCCGCGCTCTCGAGGTGGCTAAGCGCTCGGTCAAGATCATCAAGCTCAGCCTTGCAGCCCAGTTTTTTCTGGAGATTTGGGTCCGCGGTCTCAAGGCCGAAGCGGATGGTCTCAAAGCCTGACCTTCGCATCAAGCCGGCCAGCTCTTTGCTCATCGGCTTGATATGAATTCCGTTCGGGGCATGAAAATTGAGCGGGAGACCATCCTTTACCAAAGCTTCCAGAATGGGTATCAAGTGATGCTCCGCATCCATAATGAGAGCGTCGTCATAAAACGCGATATTTTTCAGGCCCAGCTCTTTTGCCTGCCATTTGATTTCATCGACCGCAAGCTCAAGCGGTTTTCTTTTGAGCTGAGGATGAAATCTCCAGCTTACGCAATAGCTGCACCGGAAAGGACAGCCCCGGCCGGTGAGGATCACGCCGTAGTCAAGATGAGAATAAAGATCAAGCGCAAGCTTAAGCTCTTCCGGGCTTTTGAAAAACGGCTCAATGCCCAAGGCCTTTTGCAAAATCCCGGGCAGGACCTTTTCGTAATCTCCGAGGCAATAAAAATCCGCATCAAGATTTTCTTGCGCATGCTCCGGGCAGATGTTGACATAAAGGCCGCCGGCAATAACCGGCGTATCGCCAAAAATCCCGCGCAAAAAGCGGACGGTATCGATGTAACCACGCGACCAGTAGGTCATGGTGGTGCCGAGAAGAATCGCATCCGGCTCAGGCATATTGCTGAGCAGTTTCTCCGCGGACTCAGGCGGCATCCCGTAGCGCTTGTATCGGCGGGGGATGCTTTTAAGCTGTGGCGGTTTTTCGATCTCCTGGCTGAAAAAATTCCCCCGTCCGTCCGGCATCCTTTTGAGCCTTGACTTTATTTGGCCGTCTGAGATCAACGCGGCATCCGTGAGATCCAGAAAGTCAATCTTAAAATCCGCGTCTTTCAGCGCGCTCGCCAGCGCCAGCAGGCCGATGGGCTTAAGCCAGAAATCATAGGCCGCGAAATCGAAAATCCAGGGATTGACCAGAAGCAGCCGCGGCATTGGTTATGATTTTAAGAGCGGATGACAGCCGGTCAATCTTCGATAGGGTCAGAGCTTGACTTTTGACATTCTGGTTGACATCTTTCATTATTTTAGCTAGATTTGGCTTATGGCGAGGCCGTGGAGGATTCAATTTGAGGGCGCTATTTATCATATAACTGCGCGGGGAAATAATCAGCAGAAGATTTTTCTTGATGATAGCGACAGACGATTCTTCGTGGATTTGATGGGCCGGGCCGCGATTCGATTCAATTTGGATATCTTCGCTTTTTGTCTAATGAGCAACCATTTTCATCTTTTTCTGCGCACGGCTGAAGCAAACCTTAGCAAGGCAATGCAATGGCTCAACGGTGTATACACAAGCTATTTCAACTGGCGTCACCAGCGAGCCGGTCATTTGCTTCAGGGCAGATACAAGTCGGTATTGGTCGTGGACGAGACGCACTGGCTTCATTTAAGTATGTATGTCCATTTGAATCCGGTGCGAGCTCATATCGTCCGGAACCCGATTGAATACGCATGGTCCAGCTTTCGTGATTATGTCAGCCAGAAATCCCGCTTTGGATGGTTAAACCGCGAGGTGATACTTTCAAATTACGGGACAAGGGTATCCTGCCATCGGGACTACCGCCGAGAGTGTCTCGCACTGATCTACGCCAAGCCCGATTTTGTCGAGCAGTTAAAGAGCAGCATCATTGTTGGCTCTCGCGACTCGCTTGAAAAGCTGGCCAAAAATTATCGGCCCAAGGGAAAAATTGAAGATGTCACGGAATATAAGGAGGCGCGGCGGAGCGCGGTTGACTTGAAGCAAGAGATAAAGCGGATTGCTGATCTATTTAATGTGAGAACGGAAGATTTGACAAACCGCGGCTATGGCTTTCCTGCGAAGCTTGCAGCCTATTACCATCTTGCTGAGAACTGCCGCGTGAATACAAATGAGATAGCCAAGATATTCAATGTCACTCCCTCAGCCGTTTCTCACGGAATCTCCCGTTTCAAGAAAACAAAAGCCAGCGGCAAGTTAACGCGGCTATCCCCGAAATAACCCGAAAATAGACGAGAATGTCAAAAGTCAAGCTCTGACCCCACACAATCTACTCCTCCGCCTCCGGGTCTTCCTCAACAATGACATCCCGGTCCTTTTCCGCGGCCTCGCCTTTGATCCGAAGCTGCGCGCCGCAAAAGCTGCAATAGACCAGGCTGCCTACTTTGTCCGTCCGGTCCAGCGGTATGTATGCCTGGCAGACCGGGCAGGTGGTTTCTCGCGGCATTTTAGACTCCTTTCAAAATTTTCAGCTGGCTTGCATAAACTTTTCGATGGGATAGAATCTCTAATATAATAATCTACCAGATGGGAAGGGTAAAATAAAGTGCAGAAATTTTTTGAGGTCCTTGGTTTAGTTTCCGCGCCCAGCTCGCTGAGCGTCTGGAAACTGGTTCACGATGCCGGCCCTATGGTCAAGGCGGTGCTGGCCTTATTATTTGTTTTTTCCGTTTGGAGCTGGACCATTATTCTCTGGAAATTTTTCCAGCTCCGCCGAGCCAAGACCGCCTCCGACGATTTCGTCGAGCGCTTCTGGGCAGCTGACAGTCTGGACAAAGCTTATATGGAGGCCGGCCGATTCCAGGACAGCCCCATGGCCAAAGTTTTCCAGTCCGGCTACCTGGAGCTTAACCGGGTGCGGGAGCGGCGGAAAAAGCTGGAAGAGACGGGCCCGGAATTCAAATTCCCGGTCCGCCGCGAGCTGATCGGCGTGGAAAATGTCCAGCGGGCAATGGATCAGGAAACCACCAAGCAATTGAATCGGCTCAGCTACTTCCTTTCTTTCCTCGCCACCTGCGGCTCAACCGCGCCTTTCGTAGGCCTTTTTGGAACCGTGTGGGGAATTATGAACAGCTTCCGCCGGCTGGCCGTTTTGCAGAGCGCGGGTCTCGCGGTCGTCGCGCCGGGAATAAGCGAGGCCCTGGTCGCAACCGCGGCCGGACTGTTCGCGGCCATACCCGCGGTCATCTTCTACAATTATTACCTGAGCCGGATTCAGCACCTGGAAGGAGGCCTGGAATCCTTTTCCTCGGAATTCATAAACATTATTGAGCGGCACTATCTGAAGAAGCTGTCCATGCAGATGGGAGATGCCGCCATCGAGGAAAAATGAAAATCAGCGAGAAGAGCCGGTCCGCATTTTCCGAGATCAATGTCACGCCCCTGGTGGATGTGATGCTGGTGCTGCTCATCATCTTTATGATCACCGCGCCCGTGCTCCAGAGCGGATTGCCGGTCGATCTTCCGGAAGTGACGGCTGACGCTCTCCCCGGCCAGAGCCAGGAGCTGGTGCTGACCATATCCCAAACTCAGGAAATTTATATCAATCGCTATGCGGTCAGAATCGACGAGCTCGCATCCAAAATGAAAGAAATCTTGAGCCAGAGAACAGATAAAACTATTTACCTGCGCGCGGACAAAAATGTTCCCTACGGGTTCGTGGTCAGGGTGATGGCCGAACTGATGAACGCGGGCGCCAAAAGCATCGGCGTGGTAACCGAGGCGGAAAAAATTGAGAAATGAGCGCAACCCTTGCCACTGACAGAATGGCCCAGCCCAAATTAGGATACTTCTTTCTCGCATCCTTCGGAATCCATGTCCTTGTTCTGCTCGCCCTGATCCTGCTCTCCTTCAAGAGCCCGAGGCCGAATTTCAATTTCAATGTGATGAGCGTCCGGCTTTTTAACCCCGGCCAGATGCCGGCCGGGGCCCCTGAAGGCGGAAGCCGGGCGGCTGCTCCGGTCAAGATCGAAAAAGAAGAAACAAAGGCCAAGGCCGCTCAGCAAAAAGAGGATGCCAAGGCCGGCAAGCGCTCACTTGCCAAAGACGCGACCAAAGAAGACATTTCAAAATCATCCGGCACCGGAGTGACCGATGCGGACAGGAAGCGGGTTCAGAGTGCGCTCTCCGAGATCGCAAGAGAGGTGGGGCGGAGCGACCAGGCCGGGGTGGACGGGGAATGGAACGCACTGGTGGGCGGCATCAACGCTGATTTTGAAAAGAGAGCATATTATCAGAGAGCCGCGGTTGTTTACCGGCAAAACTGGATCGCTCCCGTCAGCGTGCCTCAAGACAGCAACATTTTTGTCAGAGTCGCTGTCAGAATCGACATAGAAGGAAATGTGATTGACTACCAAGTGTTAAGCTGGAGTCAAAACCCGGATTTTGACCGGTCGGTGAAACGGGTCCTGGACATCGTGAAAAAACTGCCGCCGCCGCCGCTCCCTTCCGGCAGCCGGTGGCTCACCATCGGCATTGAATTCACGCCTGCGGAGGAGGAATGATGATGAGAAAGATATTGCTTGCGGCAATTTTGCTTGCATTGGCCCAAGCCGTTTTCGCTGAGGATTCGGAGCAAAACGAGTTCATCGTGATCAGCAAGGCGCCGAACGAGGCGAGAATTGCAATCCCGATTTTCCGGGTTGAATTTCAGTCCCGGCAGGGTTTCGACCTTGGAGATGAGCTCGCGGCTCTTTTGGGCGAAGACCTCGAAAGAAGCGGATTCTTTGAACTGGTGCCCAGGCCCTCATTCCTGAAGCCCCGGGCGGTTCTTGGCGATCAGGAAGACTGGCAGGCCTGGAACCTGCTTAACACCCAGGCTGTGGTGCGGGGGAAGATTTCCGAGCTTGGCTCGGACCAGTTCCAGCTCACGCTCAAGCTTTTTGATGTCGCGTCGCAGAATATGGCGATTGGAAAAACTTACGCTGGCTCCAAGCCGAGCCTGCGCCGGATGATCCACAGGTTTTCGGATGAGACGATTAACTGGCTTACCGGGAAACGGGGAGGTTTTGAGAGCAGGATCGCGTTTGTCTCGAACAAATCAGGCCGCAAAGAAATCTATTTTATGGATTCGGACGGCTTCAACCCGGTGCAAATGACCAACACTCGCAAATTGAATCTTTCCCCGGCCTGGCTCGATGGATCAAATCTATACTATGTAGGATATGACCGCATCAACCCGGACCTTTACCTGCTGAACATCTACTCCAGAGATAAAAAACTTGTTTCCACACAAGCCGGGCTTAATATCTCGCCCGCGGCCGGGCCTTCGGGCAAAAAACTCGCAATCGCAATGGACAGCCCGGGCGAGAACCTCGACATCTACATCACGAATCCTGATGGCTCCAATCCGCTGCGGGTGACCAACAATCCCGGCGCAGACCTGGAGCCGGCCTGGTCTCCGGACGGCCACTACCTAGCATTCGTTTCCGACCGCGCCGGTGCTCCCCAGATTTATATGATCGATGTCTGGCAGGGCGGGGAAGGCACGGGCAACAAGCCGGTGCGGCTGACTTTTTCCGGAAGCTACAACACCTCGCCCGCGTGGAGTCCGGATGGGAGGTATCTTGCCTATTGCCGCCGGACCGGAAACCAGTTTGATCTTTATATGATCGATTTCCAGGGCTCGGACAAGCGCGCGGAAATCCAGCTTACCAGCACGGCCTACAACGAGGAAGACCCGGCCTGGAGTCCGGACGGAAGAATGCTGGTTTACAGCGCAAACAGGAGTGGAAACTACGACCTGTTTGTGATAAGCATATATAGCAAAGAGCCCGAGCAGATAAGCAGCTGGCCTACGGATGAGACCCAGCCCAGCTGGTCTCCAACTCTATACGAAAAAGGAGGATGAAAAATGGCGAGAAAAATTTTGGTCCCGGTGTTTCTGGCGCTGCTTTTGGTGTTTGCCGCATCCTGCGGAGGAGGCGCAAAAAGGGCGATCGATGTGGCCCAGACCGCAATCGACCAAGCGAAAGAAGCGGGCGCTCCCCAGTACGCGGCCGAAGAGTATAAAAGCGCGGAGGATTACCTGAGCAAGGCAAAGCAGCAATTCGATGAAAGAGATTTCCGGCCGGCAAAAACAAACGCAGTCGCGGCAAAAGACCAGGCGGACCTGGCAAAAAAGCGCGCGCTGGACCGGAAAGCCGCGGCCGTGGGGGGTGAAAAAGAAGGGATTGCCGAAGGAAGACAGCCGGAGGACCTGACAACCGACTATAATGTCTCGTCTTTAAGCGAGCAGCCGGCTGCCATCGAAGACCAGGCCAGGGCCGCGCTCAAGGATGTTCATTTTGATTTTGACAGCTCGGAGATAACCGAGGAAAACCGGCAAATTCTTGCCAACGACGTGGAATGGCTGGAACAGAACTCCAAGGTCAAGGTCACCATTGAAGGGCACTGCGATGAGCGGGGCAGCATCGACTACAACCTGGCTCTGGGCGAGCGTCGGGCAAAAGCGGTTCGCGACTATCTGGTCAGCCTGGGGATCGACCACCGCCGGCTCAGCATCATCAGCTACGGCGAAAGTATGCCCCTGGACCCGGGACACAATGAGGATGCCTGGGCCAAGAACCGGAGAGCTCACTTCGCAATCTCCAAATAAAGGCCTGAGCTTTGCATTGCTCCGCTCGCCGCCCGATGTAAAAAACGGAGTGAGGGGGCTTGACAACTTTTTCATAGATGTTGCCTAAAGGGATTTTTCATCAAAGTCCCCATCCCTTGATGGGGATTAAGGGGAGGGTGATTTGAACCTTAGTCAAAATCACCCCCACCCTAACCCTCCCCCGTCAAAGGGGAGGACCAACAGGTTTTTTGCGTGGGGGACATCTGCCGAAACTCAAAACAAGGAGAAGCGAGATGAACCGGATCACTCTTTGGGCTGTTAGTATTCTCGCGGGATGCGCGTTTGCCATAGGCTCTGCTGATGCAAGCAGGCTGTCGGACCTGGAGGTTCAAGTCCAGGCCCTTTCCGCTAGGCTGGACCAGGTTGAGCAGCGCGAAGAAAACTACCGGAAAGAAGTCGAGGCGCAGAAGAAACTCAGCCAGGATATGTTTCTGGAGCTTAAAAAGAACCAGGCGGACCTGAAGACGGATGTCCAGAGCCTCCGCGAGCAATTAAATCAGCTGGCCGAGCTTATGAAAGAGCTTACCCAGAAGGTTGTTGACCTGGAGGCCAAATTCACGGTCCAGCCCATACAGGGAAACACGCCCATCACCACAACCGCAATGAAAGAAGCGGCTGGAGGCACGACTGAAAACAAGCAGCTTTCTGCCGCGGCCGGCTCAGCTCCGACCGCGCAAGCGCTGCCGGAGAAAAGTCTAACCGAGGGATACCAGCTGGGAGTAAGTTATTACAATGAGGGCAAGTATGACGCGGCCCGCGCCCAGTTTGAGGCGTTTATCAAAGCCAATCCCGGCTCTCCATCTTCCGAAGACGCGCAGTTCAAAATCGCGGAATGCTACTTCCAGCAGAAAGATTATAAGCGCGCGGCGCTCGAGTACAACAACTTGCGCGAGAAATACCCCAAGAGCAAAAAACTTCCAGCCGCGCTCTACAAAATGGGGCTTTGCTTCGAGCGGCTCGGCAAAAAGGATGCCGCGCAAACAACCTATAAAGACCTGATCGCTTCTTATCCCCAATCTCCGGAGGCATCCCAGGCCAAGGTGCAATTGGATAAGCTGCAGAAAGCGAAGAAATAATTGGGATGATAAGAGGATAATAATATGGAAATTAATGTCATAAACATTAAGAAGAAAGCAGGTTTATTTAAGGAATTGCATTCCTATAAAGTTATTGCGCAGATGAATGATTACTATTTCAAACTGGTAAAAGCAAAGAGGGAATTTATCTGGCACCAGCATCCAGAAACCGACGAAGTATTTTATGTGGTGGAAGGCAAGATGAAAATCGCTCTGCGTGATAAAACCTTATCCTTAAAAGAAGGAGAAATGGTGGTGATCCCAAAAGGAGTGGATCATAAGCCTGTCTGTGCGACGGAATGCTGCGTAATGCTAATAGAGCCAAAGGACACAATAAATACCGGCAATGCCGGAGGCAGTTTGACAGACACAAAATTGGAATGGATCTAACGAAACCGCACAAAGAAATCGCCGGGCTTGCATTTTAATCTTTAGGCCGCTTCACAGAGGAGAAAGAAAGTATTTTTTTCTCTGCGCACTCCGAGTATCCGCTGTGAAGGATAATTCTTCAATCAAAAATCAAGGCTGGATTCAAACGCGGCCGGGTAGTGGCTGATGACGGGAGCGTCAGCCGAAAATTTCACGGTGATCAGGTCAAAGCGAAGATCAAAGCCTTGCAGCCTCTTTTTCGAAAGCCAGGTTTGCGCGGACTTGATGATGCGGCTGATCTTTTGCGGGCCGACCGATTCCTCCGGAAGAAAATCACCGCTCTCCTGCGCGCTTCTCACCTCAACAAAAACCAGGGTGCGGCCCTTCCTGCAAACAATGTCCAGCTCGCCGAACCGGGTGCGGAACCGCTCATCCAGTATTTGGTATCCTTGTTTTTTGAGAAAAGCGCGGGCCAGCCCTTCGCCAAGCTTTCCGGTCTCGCTTTTTTGGGCCATTCAGACCGAGTAGATTTTTTTCAGCCGGTCGTGGATGAAATCATCGAGCATCTTTTGCGCTTCTGGATCGATCTCCCTGAACACCACCGCCATTCCGCCCAGAACGCCTTTATTTTTCGCCTCATCCATCCGGATGCGGTGGACAACCTCGCCTTTCGCGATGATCTCATCTCCAGACCCGGGCAGGCAAAACCTGACCTCGATCTCGGACTTCGGCTTGGGCGGCGAGGGCGTCTTGATGAACATTCCCTCCCGGCTCAAGGTGTAGGTGTTGCCCGGCTTTTCCTTGTCCCCCAATTTCCACACCAGCGAAAACGCAACCGGGATGCGCGGGTTCTTGCGCAAAACCTCGGACTGGTGGCCGAAGAGAAACTCGTTCAGCTTGAAAAGCATCTCCTCCGGCGCCTTGGACGAGGTGAGAAACTGCTGGAACTCTATGCCCGACCTGTCGATCTTTTTCCGACCTGGTTTAGCCATTTGACCTATTTACCCCTTTGTTCAGTTACCGGTTTCTGCTCTTTTTCTTCCTTGACCTCTTTTATCGAAAGGTCTCTCTCGAAATCAGGACAGTTCCGAGCGCCCTGCGCGGAAAACTTCTTCTGGCAGTTCTCACGGTACGCGCAGACAACGCAGATCGTGTTCTTGCTCATTGATCCTATTTTAACCGCTGAAACCATTTTTGCAAAGAATTTGCCAGTCCCCAAAATCCGCGATGGAGTTTGAACCAGGTGCGTTGAAAGGGCGAGGGGCCGCCAGCGGCTGTTACTTAAACGAGCGAGCTTGCTCGCGACAAGGGCACGCCCTTGACCAGATTCTGTGCGAGGGACTTTAGTCCCGACTCATTGAACTGTGCGAGCGAGCTTGCCTGCTTTTTTCAAGTTTGGTCAAGGCCTATGGC
>Ga0315280_10001089_pt1 | contig 48161 bp, 42 predicted proteins | sample YL17G06_40_MG_FD_203697 | JGI IMG/M metagenome (GOLD analysis project Ga0315280, IMG submission 203697) | Sediment microbial communities from Yellowstone Lake, YNP, Wyoming, USA - YL17G06_40 | ecosystem: Environmental > Aquatic > Freshwater > Lake > Sediment | place: USA: Wyoming | collected... | reverse complement strand
GTCCTGAATTTCGAGCATGTCGGGTTCATGTCCTCGGCGTTTCTCGGCCTGCTGGTGAAAGTGCACAAGCGAGTCATCGAGGCCGGCGGCCATTTGCAGATTCTCAACCTCGACCCGAAAATCTACAAAATCTTCGAGATCACGCGCCTGACGAACGTCTTCGACATCGTCCCCCCGCAACCGTAGAAGGGTTACTGCCAGAGCTTGTGCTGGTCGGCGGCTTCCGGGGCGGGTCGCTTGCCGTGAGGGCCGAGGCGGGACTCCGCGATGTGGAACGCCGCTCTCGGGCATGCCGCTTTGGGGCACTGGCCCGTCCAGCAGTAGAGACACAGCTTCTCCTGTGGCAGGCCGACGGCCTCGACCATATCGGCCACCGTCTGGTAGCGCAGCGTCGTGACGCCCAGGTCCCGCGCGATCCAATCCACCATCTGCGCGTATCGCTCGGAGCTTGGGTCCACGTACTGTGAGACATCCGTCACGTCATGGCCCTCGAGGGCGCGAATCGCCCTGCGGGCCGCCAGCTCCTTGGTGGAGCGCGTGGACAGGTTGAAGATGCACGGGAACATCAGCGGCGGGCAAGCGGGACGGACGTGAATCTCCTTGGCGCCGCCGTCCCAGAGCTTCTTGATGGTGAAGTTCTTCAGTTGGGTCCCGCGGACGATGGAGTCTTCGCAGATGACGATGCTGTTGCCTTCGATGACCTCCTTGATGGGGATGAGCTTCATGCGGGCGATGAGGTCGCGGGTCTGCTGGGAGGGCGGGGTGTAACTTCGGCCGTAACCGGGCGTGTACTTGACCAGCGGGCGGCGGAAGGGCTTGCCCGATTCCATCGCGTAACCCAGCCCGTGCGCGATCCCGGAGTCCGGAACGCCCGTCACGAGATCTACCTGGATATCCTTATCGCGCCTGGCCAGGAACCGGCCCGACCGCTCGCGGACCACCTCGACGTTGATGCCTTCGTAGTTGGATGCCGGAAAGCCTGTGTAAATCCAAAGGAACGTGCAAATCTGCTTGATCTTGCTCTGTCCCGGCCTCTGCTGCACCAGGCCATCCTCGTTGATCAGGACGACCTCGCCGGGTTCGAGATATTTGATGACCTCGAAGCCGAGATTGGAGAAGGCGCACGTCTCCTGCGTCACGGCCCAGCCGTCTTTGTTTCTGCCGACGACCAGCGGCGTGTAGCCGAACCGGTCCCGGGCTGCGTAGACGCCGGTGCGGTTCAGCAGCAGCAGTGAGCAGGAGCCCTCAATCCGGCCGAACATCGTCTCGATGCCGTCGACGATGTCCGTCCCCTGGCTGATCAGCTTAGCGATCAGCTCGGTCGTATTTACGGCCCGCCGGCTGACCTCGCTGAACGACAGGCCTTTCTTGAGCAGCTTGGCCGCAAGGTCCTCGTCGTTTTCCACCGTCCCGACAGTAACTAAGCAGAAGGGCCCGAACTTCGAGTTCAGATAGATCGGCTGCTCCTCAAAGCCGCTGACCACGCCGATGCCCTTGTTGCCCTGCATCCGTTTGTAGTCCTCGAAGAATTTGGATTTGAACTGGCTCTGGCTGACATCGTGAATCTGGCGAGTGAAGTCGCCGCCGAGGACGGCCATGCCCCCGTACTCCGTGCCCAGATGCGAGTGGTAATCGGTGCCGTAGAACAGGGTCTCGGCACAATCTGTCTCCGATACGACGCCGAAGATGCCGCTCATACCTTGCCTCCTGTGGTCATGTCCGACCGGGCGCGGTCGATACAGTCCATGTTCCGACAAGCACAGCCAACCGGACCCGAGTGTACCAGACCCGGCGGCTCAATTCAACTGCTTGTCTCTGGTTTTATGTCGCGACAGGAAGTACGATGGTCTTCCGCGATCGGTCCCCGGAGTCTGCGCGGCGACCGGCTCGCGACTGATTGTGGGCTTACGGCCGGCGACTGTCTCCTGGGTGAATAGATCGAGCAGGATGGACCAAATGAGAATTCGCAGGAATCTGTGGCATTTGCTGCTGACGGCTCTGACCCTGTTCGCGGCCCTCTCGGCGAGCGGCACGCAGGAGCCAGGCCCCAATCCGCCCATGCAGAACTGGTTCCCCGTCGCCCCGCCTTTGCCGCAGGCACAAGGCGCCGTCATCGATGTCTCCACAGTCGAGGGGCTGGTCGCCGCCATCGAGCAGGCACAGGCGGGACAAACCATCCGCATCGCCGACGGCCACTATCTCATGCCGCGCTACGTGGAGATTCGGGCGGACAATGTGACGCTGCGCAGCGCCTCGGGACAACGCCGGCGCGTCGTACTGGACGGCGCCCGGAGCCCGCACGGAGAGCTGCTGGGCGTCCGCGCCTGCTCCGGCGCGACCATCGCCGATCTGACCATCGAGAACGCCCGCTGGAACGGATTCAAGATCAACTCCGAGACGAACGTCCAAAAGCTGACGATCTACAACTGCATTATCCACAATATCTGGCAGCGCGGCGTCAAGGGCGTCAAAGTCCCGCCGGAGAACCGTGAGGCGATCCGCCCGACCGGCTGCCGCGTCCAGTATTGCCTGTTCTACAACGATCGCCCGAAGCGGCTCGCCGACGACCCCGCCGATATCGCCAACGGCAACTACATCGCGGGCATCGACGTGATGTACGCCCGCGACTGGGTCATCAGCGACAATGTCTTCGTCGGGATCCAGGGCAGCACGGGCGAGGGACGCGGCGCCATCTTCCTCTGGTTCGACGCCCAGCGATGCACCGTCGAGCGCAACATCATCATCGACTGCGACGTGGGCTTGCAGCTCGGCAATCCGCATCGCGCCGACGGCGTGGAATACCACTGCGTCCGCTGCGTCGCTCGCAACAACTTCATCACGCGGGCCCCGGAGGCCGGCATCGTGACGGTCTACACGAAGGATTGCAGGATCCTGCACAACACGATTCACGACCCCGGCAGTAGAATGAGCCGTCTGATCCGCACGGTCTTTACCGATGACGGCCTGGTGGTCGCCAACAATCTGCTCAGCGGCCCCGGCATGAGCAACGAGTCGGACAGCAGGATCGAATTCGCCGGCAACCTGATCAAGGATATGACGAGCGCCTTTGTCGATCCTGCGGGCGGGAATCTGCACTTGACGCAGGCGGCGACGGAGGCGATCGACAAAGCCGTGCCGCTGCCGGATGTCACGGAGGACATGGATCGGCAGCCCCGCGTGAAGCCGGACATCGGCGCCGATGAGCTGGTGGACAGGTGAGTACGATGGAGAGATTTGAGGAGCGTCTATGCGACGTGTGGTCGTGACGCTTTGTGCTGTGTCGCTTTGTGTGGTTCTGTGGCACTCATGTGCGAGCGCGGCGGAGGTCCGGGTCGCCGACTCGCAGCAGTTGCGTGCCGCGATTCGACAGCTTTCGCCCGGAACGACGCTTGTGCTGGCTCCCGGCGTTTACGAGGGCGGCCTGTATCTGGAGAACGTCGCCGGAACGGAGTACGCCCCGATTGTCATTGCCGGCGCCGATGCGAACAATCCGCCGGTGTTCCGCGGCGGCGGCGAAGCCCTGCACCTGGCCGATTGCCGCTACGTGACGCTGAGGAACATCCAAGCCGAGGCCTTCCCGAGCAACGGGATCAATATCGATGACGGCGGCTCGTTCGAGACGCCCGCGCATCACATCGTGCTGGAGGCTGTCACGATCCTGAGAACTGGGCCGCAGGGCAACCACGACGCGCTCAAAATGTCCGGTGTGGACCAGTTCACGGTGCGCCGATGTCATTTCGAGGCCTGGGGCGGCTCCGGAATCGATATGGTCGGCTGCCACCAAGGGGTCGTCGAGGACTGCACCTTCCTCGGGCGCGAGGGTTTCTCCCAGGACAACGCCGTGCAGCTCAAGGGCGGCACCGCGGATGTACTCGTGCAGTGTTGCTCGTTCCGGAACGCCGGGCAGAGAGCCGTCAATCTCGGCGGCAGCACCGACCTGCCGTACTTCCGGCCGCGAGTCGGCGACTACGAGGCGAAGAATATCACCGTCGCCGGCAATCGCTTCACCGGGAGCCTGGCTCCGGTCGCCTGGGTCACCGCCGACGGCGGGCACGTGCATCACAACACGATCATCCTGCCTGATAAGTGGGTCCTGAGAATCCTGCAAGAAACCGCGGACCCGCAGTTCAAGCCCTGCCATGGCGGCGTCTTCGAGCACAACCTGGTGATCTACGACTCGCGGGTTCAGGTCTTCGTGAACATCGGGCCGCGAACGGCCCCCGAGACATTTGTCTTTCGCCGCAACGCCTGGTGCGACACCGACGGCTGCCGCAAGCCCCAGTTGCCCACGGCCGAGCAGGACGGCACCTACGTCTGCGACATCGGCGCCGACGCCTACCACCGGACATCGAAACCGTAGCGCGAATCCTGTCACAGGCGAGCCGACAGGTCCCACCGCCGGTCGGCAGATGAGGCTATTTGCCTACGCAGAAGCGGCTGAAGATCCGGTCGAGGACCTGCTCGTCGATGTGCTGCTGCTCGATCTGCGAGATCGACTGACAGGCGGCGCGGATCATCATCACGGCGATCTCGTCGTTGCCCCGCTTGATCTCGTCGATCGCCTGGCGGAGGCTCTCTATCGCGTCGGTGATCGCCTGCCTGTGCCGAGCGGTCACAGCCGCACCGCTTGCGTTGCCCTCCACGTGCTTATGCAAGCGCGAACGTGGCACCAGGCTCGTCTCAATGGCGCCCAGCAGAGAATCCAAGCCGCGTGACACCTTTGCCGATATGGGCAGGAAGCCGGCGTTGAACATTTCGGCCATTGCCTCGATTCGCTGCAGCAACTCGGCATCCCGCAGTAGATCGGACTTCGTGGCGACGCAGATCATGTCCCTCGGCTCAATCATTGCTCGGATGGCGATGTCCTCGCTCCAGTCAGGTTTCGCCAGATCGACGCAGAACAGGACCGTATGACAGCTCCGGAGGGCTTCAATCGCGGCCTGCTGGGCCAGCTCGTCGACAGGACTCAGCGATTGCAGGTCGTGTGTCGCGGGCAGCAGCCCGGCGCAGTCGAAGAGCACGCATTGGAACCGGTCGGTGGTGAGCACGCCGGAGAGGACATCCCTTGTCGTCTTCGGCTGTTCCGAGACGATGCTCCTCTCCCAGCCGAGCAGGGCGTTGAGCAGGCTGCTCTTGCCGGCGTTCGGCGCCCCGGCAATCCCCACCGCCGGCAGGTCCACCAGGGTTTCGTATCGGATGCTGCCGGCGAGTAACTGCTCAAGCCTGTCGCGGATATCCGCCAGTCGTCCCACCGCCTGTTCCTTGCTGATGAACTGGATGTCCTCGGTGCTGAAGTCGAGTCCCGCCTCAATCAGGCTCAGAACGTCCAGCAGAGCGGATCGGATTTCGTCGGCCGCTTCCGTCAGCCGTCCGCTCAGAAGTCTCTCGGCAGCGTCCAGTTGCAGCCGATTCGAGCTGGTGACGATCTCATTGACGGCCTCGGCCTGGGCCAAGTCGAGCTTGCCGTTGAGGTAGGCGCGGGCCGTGAACTCCCCGGGGCCCGCCGCCCGCAAGCCGGCGCCGAGCAGGCCCCGCACCAGGGCCTCGACGACGGCCTGACTTGCATCGATGTGAATCTCCGCCAGGTCCTCGCCGGTGTACGAGTGTGGGGCAGGGAACACGTAAAGCCGGGCATCGATGGCCAGGTCCGGGCTGATGCGCACCAACCCGGAGAGGACCCCACGATTGCGGACTGCGGATTGCGGATTGCGGATTGGGAAACCGGGCGAGCGCTCGAAAATTTGCTCACACGCGGAAACCGTCTCCGGCCCCGTGATGCGGATGATGGATCGAACACCACCACTCGCGGAGCTGACCGCGACAATCGTATCAGCCAAGTCGTAATTCATATCAGATCATCAAGACTCAAACGGCAGATCAATAGCGCCAGGTGGCAGCGACGTGCACAAGCAGGTGTTCAGTCTTGTCCGGGTGGCAGCGTCAAGCGCAGCTTGGCGATGGCCTTCCCCGGATGCGGTGGAGCCATCGCCAAGGCCTTCGGCCTTGACGCTGCCACCCGTCATAGGCCCGGCAATCGACGTTAAACAAGACACAAGCGCAAACCTGCCGATGGTTGTCCGCACGGCACGCGAAGCATCCATGATCCGCAATCCGAAATCCGCAATCTGCAATCCCGTCAGAACCTGAAGAACGGCTTGGGCTTTTTCTTTTTGACTTTTCCGCCGGTCTTGCTGGTGGCGGCCACCACGCCTATGGACTCTTCCTGCTCCTTGCGGTCGATGTGTTTTTTGATGACGTACTGCTCGATGACGCCGGCGAACGTGCTGGCCATGATGTACAGGTTCACGCCGGACGGCGCGTTGTACAGGACCAGCGGCATCATCAGCGGCAGCATGATCATCATCATTTTCTGCTGCTGCGCCATTTGCGGGTTGGTCGCCGCCGCGGCCTGGGCTGGCATGAGCTTCTGCTGGAGGTAAAATGCCACGCCCATGAGGATCGGCAGCAGGTTCAGCGAGCGGATCGTCCAGCCCAGCAGCGGGATCGTGACCGCGGGGAATCTCACCACGGCGTCCGCCGCCGACAGGTCCGTAATCCAAAACGGCAGGAACGGCGCCCCACGCAGATCGATGCTCGTGTAGATGGCGCTCCACAGGGCGATCCAGATCGGCATCTGCACCAGCATGGGCAGCATGCCCATGATGGGCGAGGCCCCCTGCTCGCGGTAGAGCTCGATGAGCTTCTTGTTCATCTCCGCCTTGTTGCCGGCGTACTTCTTCTTGATCTCCTCGGCCCGCGGCGCCAGTTTGCTCATGTGATGCATGGAGACCTGGCTCTTCTTGACCAGCGGGTGCAGGATCAGGCGCATCACGAGAACCAGGATGATGATGACGATGCCGTAATTGTGCGGCCAGAAGCCGTACATCCACTTCATGACCGCCACGATGCCGAACGCCAGCGGATTGATGATACTCGCCGGGCAGCAGCAGGTCATGAAATCGATCGTCTGCACGAACCCCAGTTGCCGGTAGAGCGGATTCTTATCGAAGGTGCTTTTGTCCTTGGGCCCGAGATACAACTGGAAGCTGTAATTTCTCGTATTGCCGGCCTGCCCCGCCGGGCTCAGAGTCGCCGGCGCGCTGGATAGATCGAGCCCGAGCGTCTGCTCGCTGCTGGCGGCCTTGCGGCCCTCGCCGGGGTTGTAGAGAACCGCCCGCTTGCTGGCGATCCAATCCGCATATGGCTTGTCGTCCTCCGGCGTCGGCACCAGGATGGCGGCGAAATATTTGTTCACCGCAGCGGCCCAGAGGAATTGCGCATCGGCGCTCTTGGAGACGAGCTCGTGGCTTGGCGTCGTGCCCCCCGCCTTGGCCAGGGTCTTGATGTCCACGCGGACGCTCGAGACCTGGCCCTGGGGGTTCTTGAAGCCGGCGACGATCCTCCGCATGTCCATGCGATAGCCCGTCTCCTGCTCCAGTCCGGCCGGGCCGGTCAGATCGTATTGCACCTTCTCCTTCTGGTCCGCAAGGTTCTCCAAGTCGAGCGTAATATCGAGAAGGTACGCGTCGGGATGGATGCGGTAGGTCTTGGTCAGCTTCAGCACCGGCCGCTTGTCGGAATCCAGGATCGTCGCCTCGAACGAAACCGCCTGCCCGCCGTCGTCCAGCTTCTGCACGCCCAGCGCCTTCCAGCTCAGCCGGCCCAGCGGAAACGTGAACTTGCGATTTTGATCCAGGAGGATTCCCTCCAGCTTCTCGTTGGCCATGGGCAGGAAGGACTGTCGCCTGTTGATCTGGATGGGGGAGAGGAAGACCAGCGGCTTCGGGTTTTTGTAGGCGCGATCGTCGAATTCGCTGAAGGTGGCCGTCCGGATGGCGGCGCCTCGGGAGTCCAGCTCAAGCTGGAACTTGAACCCGCCGGCCGGGTCCACCGAGCCGATCTTGATATCGGCGAGGGGCCCGCCCACCGCGTTGAAATCACCGACTGGAACCGGCTGAAGCTGCGCCGCCGGAGGTTTGGCGGCAGTGCCGCCGGCGCCGGGTGCATTCGGCTCAGCGGCGCCTGTTGGAGCTGCAACATCTGCCGTCTGCTGGAGCAGGATGCAGCCTTTACCATTGCCCTGCGCCGCACCCGCATCGGCGCCGGCCCGCGCGTGCAGCGTGTGCAGGACGCCGGAGTCGATGACGAGCCAGCCGCAAAACAGGCAGAAACCCACAATGACCAGAATGAAAACCGTTCTAACGCTCATAGCCTCTTTCGTTGTATACCATTCCTCGGCGGCTGGAATCGCGGCCCGGAACCTTCTGTACCGCCTCGCCTATCGCCCATCCCGCAGACGCTCCGCGTGGAAATTGTCCAGCCGGTCGATCGCAAAAATCTTCTTCATCGTCGTCTCGAAGTCGTATTCCAGCCTGACGAAGTGGACCTTGTTGTCCTCGACGTATACGTAGCTGGCGCGATTGTCCTTATCTCGCGGCTGGCCGACCGAGCCGATGTTGATGATCGCTTTTTCTTCCTCAATGATAGGATAGACCCCGCCGACTTCGTCGGGCAGGTAGAAATCGGGCTCGTCGAGAAAGACGCCGGGCATGTGCGTGTGGCCGACGAAGCACACGTGGGTGATCCGCTCGAACAGGGCGCGGACCTTGGCCGGGTTCGTGTACACGTCGTCCGGGAAAATGTACTCGTTGATCGGACGCCGGGGCGAGGCGTGCACGAAGTCCATCGTCGTCTTCGTCGGGCCCAACTGGGCCTCGACCGACCGGCGCATCGGCAGATCGCCCAGGAACCGCCACCGGCTGTCGCTTTGGGCCTTGTCGCCGTCGGTCTCGAGCATTTCGCGGGTCCAGAAACTCGCCTGCTCCGCCCCGTAGTTGAAGTTCGTCGGCTCGTAGAAGACGGCGTAATCGTGGTTGCCCAGAACGCACCACTCGGTCTTCTCGATGACCAGGTCGAGGCATTCCCGCGGATTGGGCCCGTAGCCCACAACGTCGCCGAGGCAATAGATCGTCTTGATGCCCCGCTTATCGATATCCGCCAGGACCGTCGTCAGGGCCTCGATGTTCGAGTGAATATCACTGAGGATCGCAAACATAAATCCTTTGCACGCAAAATGTAGAGCTGACTCCGAATATACGGCGAAACGGTACTGAATAGCAGAAATCCCGCCAAATTACCAGAAGATTTCTTCGCTTTCCGCGCGGGCTGCGCGGTTATAATCCGGCGTGTAAAGGCGGGTAGTGAACTGCTGTATTGTTCGGTTGCCGGGGTCGTGCTGCAGCGTGGCTGTCTGCTATGGAAAGAGAGATGCCTGTGGTCCTGAGCCGCTGTCTTGGATTGCTGCGTAAGGTCGTGAGGGTCGTCCTGAAGACCTTCCTGTGGGCGGCCGCCATCTTTGGGGTGCTGGTCTTCGCCGCCTGCATGCTGTTCATCCGGCTCACCCCGTCCAGGCACACCGATCCTGAGACCGCCCGCATGATCCGCCAGGGCGCTGAGGAGGGCAGACTCGCCTACCGCCTGACGGAGCCGAACGAGCTGATCAAGCTCCTGGGCCGGCCCACAGGCCAGATGCGGTCGGATAGCGAGGACATGCAGAGACTGCGATTGGAGTGGCCGGGGGTCGGCGCCACATTCGTCGCCCTGCGGGACTGCCCGACCCCTACGCTTCGCTGGCTGAAGCTGGGCGGCACGAATATCGCCATCGGCGATTACCGGGGCACCCTGGGCGCTGAAGTGGTGGACATCGGCCTGCACCGGCCGATCGCGCTGCGAAGCACGGGGGACCTGGGCCGGGTCGATTCATTCTTCGGTTTCCAGGATGTCTCTCTGGCCGCACTCGATCTGCGGGAGCACCGCGACACTCTACTGAAGTTCCCCTTCGACACGCGCACGAGATGGCCGGGCAAGGACAAGTTGCCCGACGGATTCGACCCGAACGCCCTGCTGGAGCAAGGCAAGAATCCGGGACTGGGCGTCCGGGAACTGCACGCCCAGGGCATCGACGGGCGGGGCGTGGGCATCGCGATCATCGATCAGCCGCTACTGCCCGACCACGTCGAATACGCCGGGCAACTGCGAAAATATGACAAGGTCGGCGTCATCTCCAGGCTCGCCTCGGCACAGATGCACGGCCCGGCGGTGGCGGGCATCGCGGTGGGCAAGGACTGCGGCGTGGCCCCCGGAGCCTGCCTCTACCACTTTGCCCTTATGACCATGGCGATCCCGGACAACAGGGTCTACTGCCGCATCGCAGACAAAATCCTGCGGATGAACGCCGACCTGTCGCAGACCGGGAAAATCCGGGTAATCAGCATCTCCTACGGCATGTTCTCCCAGCGGCCGCATTATGACCAGTGGCTCAGCGTCGTGGAGCACGCCAAACAGCAGGGAATCCTCATCGTCACGTGCGATCCTGCCTTCATCGACTACGGAACGCTCGCGCGCGTGCCCGGCACAGACGCCGACGACCCAGCCAACTACCGGATGGGACGGTATAGCTCGCCCGATGCGGTCCTGCTCGTCCCCGCCGGCCACCGGACGCTCGCCAGCGAGAACGGCCCCGCCGTGTACAAGTACGACCCGATCGGCGGCATGAGTTGGGCCGCGCCTTACCTGGCCGGCCTGGCCGCAATGGCCTTTCAACTGGACGACGCCATCAGCCCCGACACAATCGTCGAGCTGCTGCTGAACACCTCGACCAAAACAGGAGTAGGACCTGTGGTGAATCCGCGAGGCTTTATCCAAGCCGTAAGAAACAGGACGCATTGATCGCCATATACCCGGCCGGACATCTATCTGGGTGTACGACGAGAGTGGCGGTTGGCGCGGGCGGCAGCGTCAAGGCCGCAGGCCCTGGCGATGGTTGCACCGCTCGTCGTGGGCAAAGCCCGTGTCGAAGGCGTCTCGCCTTCGGATCGCGGGCAAGATGCCCGCGACACATGCTGCCCTCGTTCTGAACCGTGCCCAAATGCAGGGTTGCCCGGCCGTGGCTTGTGGATATAATGCAGGGGTCAGACGGATATTGTACGAGGTGCCCATTGGCAGGGATCACCCTTCTTGAAACACACGATCTGGTGAAGCGCTATTCGGGCCGGGCCGTCGTCAACGACGTCTCGATCACGATCGACCAGCGCAGCATCGTCGGCCTGCTGGGCCGAAACGGGGCCGGCAAGACCACGACGTTCCGGATGATCATGGGCATGATCACGCCCGACGCCGGCAGCGTCGTCTTCGACGGCCACGACATCACCAGGCTGCCCATGTACAAGCGGGCCCGCCGGGGGATCGGCTACCTGTCCCAGGAGCCGAGCATCTTCCAGCGGCTCAGCGTGCGCGACAATCTGCTGGCGATCCTCGAAACGATGTCGCTGACGCGGGCGGAGCGGATTCGCAAGGCGGATATGCTGATTGACCGGTTCGGCCTGCGCGAGGTGGCCCGCAGCCAGGGGCGGTTCCTCTCCGGCGGCGAGCGCCGCAAGCTCGAGATCGCCCGCGCGATGGTGACGGACCCGTCGCTGATCCTGCTCGATGAGCCGTTCAGCGGGGTCGATCCGATCGCCGTGGAGGAGCTTCAGCAGGAGATTCGGCGGCTGGTGGCCTCCGGCGTGAGCATCCTGATCACCGACCACAACGTCGAGCGAACCCTGGAAGTGGCCGACAAGGCGTATATCATCGATCACGGCAAGGTGATCGCCGCCGGACCGCCGGCCGAGATCATCCGCGACGAACTCGTCCGAAAAAGTTACCTCGGCAACACCTTCGCCGGTCACGAATTCGACGAGGAGCAGTAAGGACTCAGCCTATGGCCATCACGAACTTGACCGTCTCGAACTTCAAGAGCTTCAAGCACCTCGACCTCAAATTAGGCCGGTTCAACGTCGTCATAGGCGCCAACGCCAGTGGCAAATCGAATTTTGTGGAGATCTTCAAGTTCTTGAAGACGCTTGAGCGAGAGAACCTTGATGACGCCGTCTCCCTACATGGTGGTGCGACTGCACTCACGAACCTTCGACTCGGTTGCGGCCACCCATTAGAGATGTCGATTGCATCCGACCAGCAAGATACCTGGGCCGGGTGGGAAGCCACGGAGGTGTATGAGACGATGTATGGTTTCTCCCTTCAGATCGGGAGTCCTCAAGACAGGATCGTCATCAAGGATGATCGCTTCACGCAGAGATTCCAGGCGGCAATTGGCGATGAAGGCGTAGAAGTGACTCTCGGCATTGTCATGTCGGAGGGTATGCGAAAAGCCGTGATGAGTCCATCGGACGTACTGGAGCGGATTAAAGAAAAGGGGAAACTCTCGTCGTTTCTCACGATTCAGAAGCTCTTTAAGCTTGTACAGGCGAAGACAGTAGATGCCCTGCTGTTGCATCACGGCTTCTCTGGTCTCTTAGGTTTCTTGGGACTGTCTGACATTCTTCTCCCAGACATCGGCGTTTACGACATAGACCCACGTGCCGTCAAACGCCCGCACGAGATTGCGGGAATAACGCGCCTTGAGGAAAACGGGGAGAACCTTGCCCTCGTCCTGAAACATGTCCTGGCTGATCCGGAGAAGAGCCGGAAGTTCCACAATTTGCTGCGATACATGCTCCCCTTCGCTATGGAGGTCGGGACGGAGCAGTATCTGGGGGAGTCCGTGCTCTTGAAGCTGCGGGAGGAGTACTACAAGGATGGCCTCCTTGCCAATCTGCTATCGGACGGCACGGTTGATGTGGTCGCCCTTATCACCGCGCTGTTCTTCGAGGACAAGGATGTGGTCATCATTGAAGAGCCGGAGCGGAACGTCCACCCACGCATTATTTCCGGGTTGCTGGAATTGATGAAGGATGCTTCGAGAAACAAGCAGATCATCGTCACGACGCACAGCCCCGAGGTGGTGAAACACGCGGGTTTGGAGAATCTGTTGCTGATCTCAAGGGACAAGGAGGGATTCTCTACGATCTCCCGGCCGGCGGAGAAGGAAGCGGTGAAGATATTCCTTCAGCATGATCTGGGGCTCGATGACTTGTTCGTTCAGGACCTCCTGGCGGTGCCATAAGCTATGTACAGGTACATGTGGATTTTCGTTGAGGGCAAGTATGACAGAGGGTTCGTGAGTGCGGTGCTGCTGCCGATCCTTGAGAAGGAATACGACTTCATCGACACATGGGAGTATGCCCAGGAGCCGCCAAAGAAGGTCGCCGATTTCTTGAGAGCTGTGAAATCCATGAACGCTGATTGTCTGTTTCTGGCGGACATCGACGATTCGCCTCGTGTGACTGCAAAAAAGAGTGTCCTCATGGAGAGATATCAGAAAGCCTTGGAGTCTTCTGACGCAGTAGTGGCAGTCAGGGAGATAGAGAGCTGGTACTTGGCGGGTGTGGACGATGGCGCTTGTCAAGCGCTTGGCATCACCAGTCTATCGCGTACGGATCATGTGACAAAGGAGCAATTCTACAGGATGATGCCTCAGTGCTTCAATGACTCCATAGTGGACTTCATGGAGGAGATTCTGAAGGGATTCAGCATAGGCACGGCCAAGAGCAAGAATCGGTCGTTTGGTTATCTGATGGACAAGGTAGAGGCGAGGTCAGAAGGGGCTTGATGCGCTATGGCTCAGATCGATGTGGAGAAGTGCAAGATCACGTACTATCCGGCGACGGTGTTGCGGGGGGCGGCCAAGCCGGTGGAAAAAGTCGACGACAGCATCCGCCGGCTGGTCGAGAAGATGACGGACATCATGATCGAGCACCGGGGGATCGGGCTGGCGGCGCCGCAGGTCGGCCTGCCGCTGCGATTATTCATCATCTCGCTCGATGTCTCGCGGGAGAATGTGCGGGCATACGTCAACCCGACGGTGACGCCGAGCGGCGAGCTGGAGGAACTGGAGGAAGGCTGCCTGTCCGTGCCGGGCATCTGGACGAAGGTCCGGCGGTACAAACGAGCGACCGTCACAGCCACCGACCTCGACGGCCACCCGTTCACCGAGGAGGCGGAGGGCATCTACGCACGCTGCCTCCAGCACGAATACGACCACATCGAGGGCATGACGATCGTCAATCGGATGGGCCAGACCGCCAGGATCGCCAACCGGCGGCAGCTCAAGAAACTCGCACAGGAGCAGGAAGGAAAGTGAGGGGATTGCAGATTGATGATTGCGGATTCTGTCGTGGCGCACTCTTCGACCTGAAAGGGCTAGGAAGGAGAGTGAGGGGGTAGCGGCGTCTGGCCTGCCATGCTCCTCAATCTGAAATCTGAGATCTCAAATTCAAAATCGCTATGAATATCGTATTTCTCGGTAGCGGCGAGTTTGGTATTCCGTGTCTGGATGCCTTGAAGGCGTCGGGCCATCGGCTCGCGCTGGTAGTGACGCAGCCGGCAAATCCGGCCGGTCGCGGCCGCAAACCCCAGCCTACACCGGTGGCCCAGTGGTCGGCCGCACACGCCGTGCCTTTCACCGAGACCGACAACGTCAACTCGCCGGAGATGCTGGCGAGAATTGCCGACTGCCGCCCCGAGGTCCTGGTGGTCATTGCCTTCGGCCAGAAGATCGGGCCGGAGTTGGTCGCGCGGGCTCCAAAGGGCGCGATCAACGTTCACGCTTCGCTGCTGCCGAAGTACCGCGGGGCCGCCCCGATCAACTGGGCCATCCTTCGCGGCGAGACCCGCACGGGCGTCAGCATCATTACCCTCGCCGAGAAGATCGACGCGGGCGACATCCTGGCCCAATCCGAAACCGCGATCGGCCCGCTCGAGACGGCCGGCGAGCTTCACGACAGGCTGGCGCGGTTGGCCGCCCCGCTGCTGCTCGACACGCTCGGCAAGCTCGACGCCGGCACCGCGACCTACACGAAACAGATCGAGGCGGAGGTCACGTACGCGCCGAAACTGCACAAGAGCGACGGCCTGCTCGATTTCGCCGAACCCGCCGAATCGCTGGCCCTCAAAATCCGGGGCCTGTGGCCCTGGCCGGGCGCCGCCGCGGAGTTCATCTCGCAACAGACGCGGAAATCGACGCGCATCGTGATCGCCCTGGCCGAGGCCGCATCCTCCGCCGGCGCGACGCAACTCGCTCCCGGCACACTCGACAGCGACCTCAACGTCATCTGTGGCCGGGGCCGGCTCAGGATTCTCAAGCTCAAGCCCGCCGGCTCGGCCCTGATGGATTTCAAGGCCTTCATCAACGGCTGGCGCCTCCGCCCCGGCGACCGATTCGTCAAGATCGAGGAATGATATATCCGCTCGCCAGTCTAAATCCGCTCGTGAGATCGCTGCGGAAGTGTTGCGGCAGTGCGATCCCGCGCGCGACTATGCCGGGCCGATTCTGGACCGCCTGCTGGACCAGAGCGACGAAAAGCAACGGGCGACGGATCTCGTCTACGGCACGATTCGCAACCTCCTCGCCATCGACGCGGTGATCGCCCATTTCGCCGGCCGGCGGCCTGACCGGATCGCCCCGCCGCTATTGAGTATCATTCGAGTCGGGATTTACGAGCTTGCGTACAGTCCCGCCACGCCGGTCTATTCCATCGTCAATGAAGCGGTCAATGACGCACGCAGAGCCGGCGGCCAGAAGCAAACCGGATTTGTCAACGCCGTGCTGCGCGAAGTTGTGCGACATATCGCCAACCGCGAGGTTCAACTCCTTGCTTCCGATCCGAGGCGAACGCTCCCTCGCGAGAGCGACGCAGGCTGCGAGTTCGACACGGATTTCCTCCCCGACCCCGGCACCTCGTTTGCCGAGTATCTAAGCATCTGTTTCTCGCTGCCGCAGTGGCTCGTGCGCGACTGGCTCGACACGTTCGGCCCCGAGCAGACCCGCCAAGTCTGTCTCGGCTCCAATCGTAAGCCGAGTCTCTACATCCGGGTCAACCCCCTGCGAACGACCGCACAAGAACTCCTGACGCGATTCAAGCAGGCCGGCGTTCAAGCCGAGCCCGTCCCCGTAGGGTGGGCCGTGCCCACCAATTCCCCAGAACAAGATTTAACCGCAGAGGACGCAAAGGTACGCAGAGAAAACGAAGACGGATCGACCTCAATGAACGAGCATGGAGAACGCTCTGCGGCGAAAACGGAAGACCGGCAGGCAATGGTGAGAAGAGCCTACCCTACGAGCCCGGCCATGCTCCGGATCGCCGGGCCGCATTCTGTCACGGAGCTGCCCGGATTTGCCGAGGGGCTGTTCACCGTGCAGGACCTCTCGGCGTCTGAGGCCATTCGGGCCTTGCAGCCGCAGTCGGGGTGGACCATTCTCGACCTGTGTTCCGCCCCCGGCACCAAGACCACGCAAATCGCGGAGATGACGCGAGACTCGGCGACGATCCTCGCCACCGATATCGACCCGAAGCGTCTCGAGCGCGTCCAGGAAAACATCACGCGCCTCGGGCTCAAAAGTGTAACGATCGTCCCGCACGCGCAACTGGAACAGCAGGCACGGGGACCTTTCGACGCCGTCGTGCTCGATGTCCCCTGCTCAAATACGGGCGTGCTGGCCCGGCGGGTCGAGGCGCGGTTCCGCGTCAGCCCGGAGGCAATAAAGGACCTGGCAGAAGTGCAAAGGAGCCTCCTAGAGAGAGCCGCAAACCTCGTCAAACCGGCCGGCAAAATCTGCTACAGCACCTGCAGCATCCAGAGAACGGAAGACCAGGACGTGATCCAGAATTTCCTCGCAGCCGACAACCGCTTCGCCCTCGCCCGCGAGCAGCTTCTCCTACCCTCCGCCACCCCCTTCGACCACGACGGCAGCTACGTTGTGGTGCTTGCAGCGGCAGAATGGAGTAGGCGATGACTTGCTTCATTCACCAGACCTTGAAACCGTGGCCAAGGAACCACTTAACCAGTTCGATTGGATCGTCAATCGAATAACCGTTGTGGGTCCAGACGCCGCCAATCTCGATGCAGCCATCGCCCTCCTCCCACTCGCCGTAGTCGTCCGTGTAATCGCACCACCAATAGCCAAACCAGATGCGATCTTGGCGACCCGTGTCGGGTTTTCCCTCTCGGTACTCGAAGCAGTATTGCGGGTGCAGGCTAGCAACGGCTTTGCCCCGGTCCTGCTGCACTTCTTCGACGGTCATGACATCCTCCGGGTCGATCTTGGCCCAGGCAAGAAGCTCCATCAGTTCGTCAGGCGTGATATCCCTGAGGCGCCGATTCCCCTGCCGGACCAGCGCTGGCCCGATGGTCAGCAATCCGGCTGGATGCAGCAAACCAGCGCCACCCGCCTTGAGGAACATTCTCCTATCCATCGGAACTCCTTTCATGGTGAGTCATATATATGTGATTGCTTCCGCCAATCACGCTCCCGGTGCCAGAAAGGGCCACAAGGCGGCCTCGCTGGGACACTTTCCCTCCCCCCGACCAGGGGCGTCGCCGCCAGTTTAGACGAACAGTTCTTTCGAGAAGCTCGGCATTTTGGCAATCAGAGCGATCTGATTCACCCGACGGAGGGTCTCGTTGAAGTGCACTCCGATAAGCCACTGCTCGCCATTGTACTCAGGTGCTACATCAGCATATTCAAACTGATTATGACAGTTCCCGCAGACAACGACGAGGTTCTTCGGATGATGTCCTCCCCGCGCATCAAGGTGATGAATCTCGAAATACGGCTCGTTGTTCCTCTTGAGAAACCAGAAGTCACATACTTGACAATGTCCTTGATAAAGATGGCCAAGCAAGGTTCTCAAGTTGGCCGGAGTGCTCTCTCCGTGCCGGCTTGCTTTTCGCGCGACTGATTGCCTGCCCAAGTGCGGGGAACTCGCCGCTAAGCGGCGATACTCGTTCAAGACGACGCTGTCCTTCTCCAAATTTGTCCACTGACAGAGTTCTGTTAGCGTTTTTGAAGCCTTTGATTCATCCGGGGACTTATCCAGAGCAGTCTGTAGCTTCTGGGTAGCAGCTATGAAGCGTTTTTCCGGAATTAGTCTGTACAATAGGCGATCTTTATCTATGAATTGGACGACTATCTCGTCGCCGTTTTTCAGACCATTTTCCTCGAACCATTTCCTCACTCCGCCAATTCGGCATTCGCCCGTGCTACTGTTATAAGAAGAGTAGCGTTTAGATTGCGAGATGGGTGAATCGTTCAGATACACCTGAATATCCGCATTACGATCCGGGAACCATTTGGCTAGGGTGACCGGTACTGCGATCAGACCCTTATCTATGCGGCTTTGTGTCAATCTTATTGTCGCATAGCTGTAATTGATCTCACTCTCGCTCCGGACAATTCTTGCCTCTTGTTTCATAATCCTCTACGCCGACAATCGTCTGGTTGGGAAGGTTGAGGTCTCATCGAATATACGATATCACTACGGCCAGACCAAGACTATTGTGCTACCGGGCAGAAGAAACACAACTGTCATGGGCGGCAACAAATCGCCCAGTGTACTCTGGCACCGTGATTCGCGCCATTGAGCCGTGGGCTCTATTCCACGTGGATGACGCTTTGTTTTTTGTCGGCGTTGAGGCCGGCTTGTTTGAGGGTGTCGTAGAGGCTGCGGCAGCGGCGGACGTGCGTGAACTCGAATTGTGGGTCCGATTCATCCGTTGACAGGACGATCACCGTGCCGATGCCGGCGAGGCAGTCGATCAGCGAGCGGCGGAGCTTCAGGTCGATGATGCGGAACATGTCGAGGTTGTCCACCTTGCGGTCGAAGATGCCGCGGGACCATTCGATGCGGTCGGGCGTCACCTCGTAGCGGACGCTCTTGAGTGAAAGCACCCGCCAGAAGAGCGCGAACAGGGCCCCCAGGGCCAGGACCAGGGCCCCGAGGTCGAGCCAAGCCTCGATCCGCACGAGGATGGCGACGCTGACGGTGACCTTTGGCAGGTACGTGACCAGGGTCGTCACCGGGTAGTGGTAGATCGCCCAGCAGACGGCCACCACGCAGGCGGTCTTGAGAAACGCTCCGGTCAGTGCGAAGGCACTCGGTCGGCCCGACCAGAGGGCGCCGCCTTCTTCATTCTGGGCCGAGTCGTCCTGCGATTGCCCGCCCTGGGCTTGCGGCTGGCCCTTTGCGTCGCCCGGGCGGCGGTCGCCGGAGAGGAACTCGCCGCAGTACCGGCACTTGATCGCGGCGTAGCGGATGGTCTCGGCGCAGAACGGGCAGGGCTTGGTCCGGCTCTGATGCCGACTCTGCGGCAGCGGCGGCACCGGAATTGGATCTGCTTGCTGCGGCATAACCATACCATCCAAACGCGGGCCCAATGAGTCCTGACAGACAGACGCGGCAGTCAAGGCCCGCCGGTTGCCCGGTGCCATGTCTACGCTCGCGTGGACATGTTCGACTCGACGACGAGGCATGCTTACGCGAGCGTAAGCATGGCACCCAGCCACGCCCGAATTTGTCCGTCAAAACTCGCAGGGCGACAGCCCGGCCTATCTATTCATCGGCCGCAGCAGCCAAAAAGCACCAGCGGGACAATGCGCGGAATTGCGTTTTAGTTATGGGACTACGGAACGCCTCAGGCCGATTGCGAGTGAGTATTCCACATTCTCGGATGGCATCGGCAAGGCCAAAGCGTTTGTTTGTAGTGACGCCGTAAGGCGTTTCTTTTATGCCCTTGCCGGCACACTAGAAACGGGCTGGCGCTGGCCATGCCATCCAAGGCTTGATGACATGCTACGAACAGCTTGCGCGTAATCGATACGGAATTACTACGGCGGACACTTGGCGCAGATCGAGCGGAAGAGCGTGGTGCTCAGGTAGCGATCGCCGCGGTCGGGCAGCAGCGCGACAATTGTGCCGTGCTTCATGTCTTTCGCGGCACGCAGGGCCCCTGCCACGGCGGCCCCGCTCGACATGCCGACGAAGACCCCCTCCCGGGCCGCCAGCAGCCGGGTTGTCTCGAAGGCCTCGCCGTCGTCCACCGTGAACTTCTCGTCGAGCAGACGCGGATCATAGATTCGCGGGACTATGGACTCGGTCATGTTCTTGAGTCCCTGGATGCTGTGGCCCTCGGGCGGCTCGACGCCGATGACTTTGACCTGCGGCTTCTTCTCCCTGAGGAATTGTTTGACGCCCATGAGCGTGCCGGTGGTGCCCATCCCGGCGACGAAGACATCGACTTCGCCGGCGGTCTGGTCGAAGATCTCCGGCCCGGTGGTCTCGTAATGGGCCAGGACGTTGTTCGGATTCTCGAACTGGTTGGGCATGTAGTACACTTCCGGCTCGGCTTCGAGCAGTTGGTGAGCCTTGCGGATGGCGCCGTCGGTACCCTCTCTGGCCGGCGTCAGGATCACCTCGGCGCTGAGGGCCTGGAGCGTGCGCTGCCTCTCCGTGCTGACGCATTCCGGCATGCAGAGCTTGACCCGATACCCTTTGGCGGCCCCGATCATAGCGACGGCGATGCCGGTATTTCCGGACGTGGCCTCAAGGATGGTCTTTCCGGGCGCCAGCTCGCCGGACTCCTCCGCTTTGACAATCATGTAGTAGGCCGGGCGATCCTTGACCGAGCCGCCGGGGTTGGCGCCTTCGAACTTGCCGAACACGCGCACGGCGGGGCGCTTCCCGTTGAGAGCAGTCAACTCGATCAGCGGCGTGTTCCCTATGGCTGACGTTATGCTCATATCCACCTGTCTTGATTCGCCTGGGCGCTTCGTCCGATCGAGAGCCTCGCGGCGAGCCGAAACCTCAAAACCTGTCGTCATGATACCTGTCCTCCTCAGATTATACCATGCCTGTCTGTGTACCGCAGATACCTGCGATGTGATACTATCCCTTATGCCTTCTTGTGCGTGCGACGCCCGTAAGGGTATTACTCGCAATAATTGCGTAACCTGCCTTGCGGTCTGGGCTTGGCCTCAATAAACTCAGGCGCACTATGACAATCGCTATCGAAACCAAAGGGTTGACCCGCCGGTTCGGCGAGCTGGTCGCTGTCGATGGGCTCGATCTGTGCGTCGAGAGGGGCACATTTTACGGCTTTCTCGGCCCCAACGGCGCCGGAAAATCCACGACGATCAAGATGCTCACCGGCCTGCTGGCCCCCGACGGCGGCACGATGCGGATTCTCGACCAGGACCTGGCCGACGCCAGAGGGGCAATAGAGATCAGGCGGCGGATCGGGGTCGTGCCCGAGCAGCTTGCGCTTTTCGACAACCTGACCGCCCGCGAATACCTCACATTCGTCGGGCGAATGTACCGGCTGCCCCTCCAGACGGTGCGCGACCGCTGCGGAGAGCTGCTGGCCATGATGAGCCTCGACAGCGAGGAGAAGAAACTGACCCTCGAATACTCCCACGGGATGAAGAAGAAGCTGGCCTTGGCGGCGGCGCTGATCCCGAACCCGGACATTCTGTTCCTCGACGAGCCGTTCGAGGGCATCGACGCCGTGTCGTCAAGCGTCCTGCGTGACGTGCTGAGGCGGGCCGTGCAGCGCGGGGCCACCGTGTTCCTGACCTCGCACATCCTGGAGATCGTGGAGAAGCTCTGCACGGCCGTCGGAATCATCGCGAGCGGCAAGCTCATGTACCAGGGGACGATGGACGAGGTCCGCCAGAGCGGCTCGTTGGAGGACAAGTTCCTCCAGACCGTCGGGCACGGGCAGATCGAGCGACAGACGCTGAGCTGGCTGGAGGGATAGATGCACTGGAGCCAACTGCTCACGATCCTCTGGCTGCGGTGGCGGTTGAGCCGGAATCAGTGGTCCCGCGGCGGGTTGCTCAACGCCGTGATTGCCGTGGCGGTGGTTGTCTGCCTTATCACTGGCGCCGTCGGCGGGGCTCTGGCCGGCCTGCTGGTCGGCCTTTTTGCACTGGCCAAGGTCTCGCCCGGCATCCTGCTCGCCGTATGGGATATCACAACCTTCGCCTTCCTGCTCGTCTGGACTATCGGAGTGCTTTCGGAGATTCAGCGGTCGGAGGCCATCGACATCGGCAAGATGCTGCACCTGCCGGTTTCGCTGCGAGGCGTCTTTCTAGTGAATTACGCCGCCTCGCATCTGACCTTGAGCATCATTCTCTTTGGGCCTTGGATGGTGTGCCTGTCGATCGGACTGGCTCTGAGCCGAGGATTGGCGATGCTCTGGCTGCTGCCGCTGTCGCTCGGCCTGCTGTTCATGGTCACCGCCTGGACTTATTACGTCCGTGGCTGGCTCGTGATCCTCATGCGCAATCCGCGGCGGTATCGTGCCGTCGTCGCGGGCATAACCCTGGCGTTCGTCCTCCTGTCGCAGCTTCCCAACCTGCTGATGAACACCTCGCACAAGTATCCCCCGGCGCCCGGCAAACAAGTGGCGGCGCCGCCGAAGGAGCCTGCGGCTGAGGGCGGCCATCTGCCGGCCCACTTCTCGACATTGCTGTGGCTGCACAAGGTGGTGCCCTTCATGTGGGTGGGCAACGGAGCGATGTCTCTGGCGGACGATAGTGCCTGGCCGGCGGCGCTCGGTGCGGCGGGCACGCTCGCGCTCGGCGGTCTGGGGCTGACCTGCGCGTACAGATCGACCCGGCGCTTCTATGAAGGACGGACGGGTAAGACAAAAGCCCGACGCAGCGCAAAAGAGAAAGCCGTCGCGGCGGGACAAGGCCCCGAGACTCTCGCCGGGCCGAGATCCCGCCGGATGTTCCTGGAGCGAACCGTGCCTGGGTTGCCGGAGGAAACCGGGGCCCTGGCTCTGACTGTCTTTCGCTCGCTGCTCCGCGCGACGGAGGTGAAGATGGCGCTAGCCACCGGCATGCTCGCGTTCTTGCCCCTGTTCGCGATGATGTTCTTCTCGCACGGGCGAACGATTGGGACCGGTGCCCGGCCGTTCGCCGCGACAGCGGCGGTTGTCCTGCCCCTTTTCGGCATGACTCAGCTCATGCTGAACCAGTTCGGCTTCGACCGTGCGGGATTCCGGATGCTGGTCCTGTCGCCGGTGCCGCGGTGGCAAATCCTGCTGGGCAAAAATCTCGCCCTGGCACCGGTGGCGGCGAGCATCGGCTTGTTCGTTCTGCTGCTGGCCAAATTCGTGCTCGCGATTCCATGGCTGGTCATCGTTGCAGCGTGCCTGCAATTGGGGACCGCGTTCTTCCTGCTGTCCATGCTGGGCAACTTCTTTTCGCTCCTCGTGCCCTACCGGATCTCGCCGGGGTCATTGCGGCCAACGAAAGTACCCGCAATGACGAGCATCCTGATCGTCGTGTCGCACCTGCTGCTCTCGACGGCGACGGGTTCGGTCTTCCTGGCGCCGATCTGCGGCTGGCTGTTCGCCAGCGCCGGCCTGCTCCCGGCGGCCGTCGCGAGCCTGCTCTTCTCAGCGATCGAGCTGGCGATCATCCTGGCGCTCTACCGCCTCACCCTGCCCGTCCTCGGCGACCTCCTGCAAAAGCGAGAAAAGCAAATCCTCCAGGTAGTCACCCGCGAAGTGGAATAGGGGGCGCTTGGGCCTTTGAAAAGTAGCATGGGCATCTTGCCCATGTGCCCCACGGGCGTCCCGCCCGTGAAAGAGTACCGACAAACAGGGCCAAGATGGCCCTGTGACTCATGGGCAGGATGCCCATGCTACGACAAACAGGTGTCGCTGCCACCCACTGCACACGAATTTGGATGCGTCCTTCGCTTTGGGGCTACCAGCAGGATTGCATAGCCCTTGTCAACAACCGGCCCACCTGGACGTATCGATGGCGTCCACTCATCATCTGCTGGTAGCCAGTTATGCGTTAAACGCTGACTCTTTGGCATCGAGTGCGGGTGCAGACGCGAGCGCAAAGGCTCGCGACTTTTGACACGAGCCGCAGTTGTCGCTACACTGCTGCTGTCGTTTTCGTGCGGGGGGGAAGGTCTTGTCAACTTGTGTGAGTGCGACAAAGTCAGGGGTGGAATTGGAGACATGATGATGGCCCACGAAAGAACGGGACAGGCACAGCGGATATCGAGGCGGGCGTTTTGTCGGTCGGCGATGGCGGCGGCGGCGATGGGTTGGGCGGGATCGAGCGGGCGGGCTGGCGAGAAGGGGAAGGTCAAGTTCTTCAAGAACCTGGCGCCGGGGCATATCGGGGTCAGCGCCAACCAGAAACAGGCGCTGGAGTACGCGGTCAAGTACGGATTCGAGGGGATCAGCCCCAACGAGGGCGAGTTCGCGAACAAGTCGGCCGCGGAGATTTCCGAGTGGGTCGCGGCGATGAAGGAAAAGGGCATCCGCTACGGGGCCGCCGGCCTACCCGTCGAGTTTCGTAACGATGACGCGCGGTTTCAGAAGGACCTTGCCGCGTTGCCCAAGCAGGCAGCTCTCATGAGTCAACTGGGGGTGACTCGCGTCGCTACGTGGCTCATGCCCGGCCACAACGAGCTGACGTACCTGCAGAACTTCAAGCAGCACCAGACGCGCCTTCGCGAGGCGGCCAAAGTGCTCAAGGACAGCAATATCCGCCTGGGCCTGGAATTCGTCGGCCCGCACACCTCCCGCGAGCGGTTCCGCTACACCTTTGCCTCCACGCAGGCGGAAATGATGGAGCTGGTGCAGGCCATCGGCGGCGACAACGTGGGACTGCTGCTCGACAGTTGGCACTGGTACACCTCGCACGGGACGGTGAAGGAGCTGCTGCAATTGTCCAACAAGGACATCGTCCACGTGCACGTCAACGACGCCCCCGCCGGCGTGCAGGTCGATCAGCAGATGGACAACCGGCGCAAGCTGCCCGCGACCACGGGCGTGATCGACATGAAAGGGTTCCTCAACGCCCTGGTGAAGGTCGGCTACGACGGCCCGGTCGAGTGCGAGCCCTTCGACCAGGACCTGCGCAAAATGGACCAGGATGCGATCCTGAAAGCCACCATCGACGCCCTCAACCGCGCCTGGAGCCTGATCGAAGCCTGAAAGATCCAGGAGGAGCGACAATGAAGGCAAAGAAAGTCATGTTCTACTGTCTGGCGGGCCTGGTGGCCGGCTGCGTACCCGTCCTCTCGCTGAATCCATTCTTCACGGAGGAGAACATCATCTTCGATGAGAAACTTCTTGGCGCCTGGACCGGAGACGCGAACGATCCGAACCTGTCCCTGGAGTTTGCCCGTGTCGAGGAGAACTCTGCGGGCGATCTGCCCAGAGAATTGCAGGGCGTGTTCGAGCCGATCTATCGGATGACTCTATTTGACAAGCGCAACGGGAAAGGTGTTCTCATCGCATGCCTGGTGAAGCTCGGCGACCGACGGTTTCTCGATGTCTTCCCCGACCGGTTTCCCTCGGGCGAGTCCGACCCGGAGAAGATGAAACTGGCGTTCAACGCATCTTTCTTTCTGCGCTGCCACACGCTCATGCGGGTGGACACCATCGGCGATCAATTGAAGGTCCATCTCATGGACGATGAGGGATTCAAGAAACTGGTGGAGGCCGAACCGAAGGGGGTGGCATACGCCATGACGGAAGAGGGACCTGTCCTGACCGCCTCGACCAAAGAGCTGCAGGCGTTCGTCACGAAGTACGCCGACGACAAACGGCTCTTCGCTCTCGAAGGGACCTTCGTCCGCAAGAACAAGTAGCTCCGCGCAGCGTCTTCCTTCCTGGCGGTCTGCTCTTCCCGCCGGCGCGCGATGCTTTCCTTAGTGACATTCGCGGGTGGGCGACGCGTACAATTCTGCGCTTGGGATGCGGCATTCCGCGCTACTTCCACACGGCCCACAGGGTACTCGTCAGGAAATCCTGTGAGCTGATGAGTTCCACCTCGACTGCGTACATCCCCGCGAACGCGCGAGTCGCGATGCGTTTCGGCTGCCATTTGATCTCGTATGCGTGAAGCTGATCACCTGTCTTGACGACCAGGTCCACTTCGGACTGCGCCCTGGAGCGCCAGAAGAACAACTCACCTGGACAGCCTTGCAGCAAGTTGTGTTTGGCCGCCTCGGCGATCACCCAGACGTTGCTCGGCGGCTCTTTTGATACACATACTGAGCAATATAACCGGTTATTTGGCTACACCTTTTCTGGCGGGGGGCAGACGAAGGGCTCGCGGTACTGCCGGTACAGGATCTTGTTGGCCTCCGGACTGTTGGTGAATATTTCCTTGACCGGGTCAAATTGGAGCAGCGGGCCGATGGACATCGGGGTCTTGTCCAGATCGACGCCGTTGTCGATCCAATGCCGCACCGTCCGGTTCAACGTCACGATATTCTGGTCGCGGCTCTTGATCTTCTCCAGCACGGCCCTGGCCTGCGCGACGGACACCTTGTTCGCCTCGCCGAGGTAATAGCTGATGTTGGCCAGATGCGCCAGGGCGGCCGACAGGTGGCCCTGGAAGGCGTCGGAGTTGAGGCTCTGGGCCTTGCGGCTGCGGACGGCCTGCAGGAAGTTGTCGAAGTGGTCCCCGTCGCCCTTGAATTCCTTGACCACCTGGCCCTTGAGATCGAGCACGACGCAATAGGTGTACTCTCGCTGGACGAGGTAGCCTTCCGTGCCGTAGAAGATCACGCCGATCTTGTTGCCTTTGACGCTGTCGAACATGGTATTGATCTCGATGTCCGCCGAGTTGTCCACGGACAGCCCGCGCGTCTCGAAGACCATGCACTTGTCGCCGTAATCGTAGATCGCGACCTCGGTGTTCGCCGTGTCGCCGGCATCGACGTATTTGTCGTCTTTGCGTTCGGCCTGGTAGCCGAGCCGGCCGCCGTAGGTGATGACGCTGTTGGGATGGCGGTTGATGCCCAGGCCCCAGCGGGCAATGTCGGTCTGGTGCGGGCCCTGGTTGCCGGAGTCACCGTTGCCGTAGAGCCGCTGCCAGTGCCAGTCATAATGGAACTGCGGGCGCGTGAGCTTGGGCATGGTGTATGGGGCGGGCCCGCTCCACAGGTTGAAATCGACTTCCGGCGGGATGGGATAGTCGCCCAGCGGGCCGATGGACGCCCGACGCTTGTAACACAGGCCGCGTGAGAAATTGACCTGTCCGATGCCGCCGTCGGCGATGAACTTCATGGCATCCTGGAGCGCCTTGTTGGACCGGCATTGCGTGCCCACCTGGCAGATCCGGCCGTACTTCTTGGCCGCGGCCACCAGTGCGGCACCCTCGGGAATGTCGTGACTGATCGGCTTCTCGATGTAGGCGTCCTTGCCCGCCTGCATCGCCCACACGCCGCACAGCGCGTGCCAGTGGTTCGGCGTCGCCGTCGAGATGAAATGGATGGACTTGTCATCGAAGACCTGTCGCATGTCCCGCACCCACTTGGGCCGCCGCCCGGTCCTCTTCTCGACCGTGTCACAGCCTTTCTGGCCCACCTTCTCATCGATATCGACGATGTAGGCGATCTCACAGTCCTTGCGTTTGGAATAGGCGTCGATGTGGTCGCCGCCCCGACCGTGACAGCCGATCACGGCACAGAGGAGTTTGTCGTTGGCGCTCGTGGCTTGTCCTGCGGCGCGACTGCTGAACATCGGACTTGCGGAAAGCGCCGCCGCGGCACACAGGGACTCTTGCAGAAACTGTCGGCGAGTACGTCGGGTCATCGTGAGCGCTCCTTAAATCTGACGAAGCCTGATCGGATGCGGCTGTTGCTCATAAGGCGTTCGAACACCCTTCCGGAAGAACGCGGCCCCCGCCGGCTCACAGTCGTGACACGCGGGCGCTAGCCGCCGAAGGTCACGAACCATAATACCACAGCCACCAGCCAACGCCAAATGCAAAGACTGCTTGAGAGCCTCCAAGGGCGCACGACAGGATTGTGGCAGAGCAAGCAGGGAGTTCCGGGTGGCGTCGTTAAGCGCAGCTTGGCGATGGCCTTCCTGGGATACGATGCAACCATCGCCAAGGCCTTCGGCCTTGACGCTGCCACCCGGCCTGACTGCCATTTCCCTGTCACGTACCCTTGAGAGCGCAGTTCGTTTGTTGTGTGCCCGTAAGGGCATCCCATAGCACGGGCATCCTGCCCGTGATCCCGAATCATGGGCGAGACGCCCATGCCACTGAGACGCCTTACGGCGTCACTACAAGCGCGGATTGGGCATCAACGGTTTGAGAACATGAGGATTTGGATGATCGGCGGTTATTTGCGGGCGGCTTGTCGCTCGCGACGGCGGACGATGATCTCCTCGGCCAGCTTCGTCGGCACCTGGGCGTAGTGGGACATCTCCATGGAGAAGGTGGCCATGCCCTTGCTCAGCCCGCGAACGATCGTGGCGTAGCCGAACATGGTCGCCAGGGGGACCTCAGCGAGCACGACCGTGCAGGTGTGTCGGATTTCCGTGCTGATGATGATTCCCCGGCGGCTGTTCAAGTCGCCGACGATCGCGCCCTGATACTCCCTGGGCGTCTCGACCTCCACCTTCATGATGGGCTCCATCAGGCACGGGCGCGACTTCCTGAACGCCTCGACGAAGGCGTCGCGGCCCGCGATGCGGAAGGCCATCTCGCTCGAATCGACCGGGTGATATGATCCGTCGTCGAGACACATCTTGCAGCCGACGACTTCATAGCCGGCCAGCGGGCCCTTCTTCATCGCCGCCTGGAAGCCTCTGTTCACGGCGGGAATGTACTCGTTGGGGATGCGCCCGTTGGTGACGTTGTCCTCGAATTCATACGTCGATTCGCCGCCGGCCGGCAGCGGAATCAGCCGCCCGATGACGTGGGCGAACTGGCCCGCGCCGCCGGTCTGCTTCTTGTGGCGATAGTTGAATTCGGCCTCGACGGTCGGCGCCTCGCGGTAGCTGACGCTCGGCGCTCCGACGGTGACATTGGCCCTGTACTCGCGGCGCATCCGCTCGACATAGATGTCCAAATGCAGCTCGCCCATGCCGGCGATGAGGATCTCGCCGGTCTCCGGATCGGTGGAAACGCGGAAGGTCGGGTCCTCTTTCATGAACCGGCTCAGGGCCTTGGCCATGCGTTCCTGGTCGGCGTTGCTGGCGGGGATGACGGACAGGCTGATCACGGGATCGGCCACGAAGATGCTTTCGAGGGAGTAATTGATGCCTTCGCCGCAGAGGGTGTCGCCGTTGGCGCACTCGACGGCCAGGAGAGCGACGATGTCGCCGGGTCCGGCGTCGGGAATGTCCTCGCGGTCATTCGCGTGCATGCGAACGATGCGCCCGACGCGAAGCGTACGGCTGGTCCGGGCGTTGCGGTACTGACCGCCCTTGACGATGGTGCCCTGGTAGACGCGGACGTAACTCAACTGCCCGAACGGCTCATCGGTGATCTTGAAGACCATCGCCACGAGCGGGGCGTCCGGGTCGCCGTCCAGCGGCGTCTCCGTGCCTGCATTGTTGTGGTCGCGGGCGAAGTTCGGGCGGTCCAGCGGACTGGGCAGATAGTCACAGACGGCGTCGAGCACCGGCTGCACACCCTTATTCTTGACCGCCGAGCCCATCATCACCGGCACGATGTCCCGGTTGATCGTCGCCTCACGGATCGTCCGGCGGACCGTGTCCTGATCGACCGGCTCGTCCTCCAGAAGCTGTCGCATCATCTCATCGTTGAACATGCTCAGGGCTTCCAGCATCTCGTGGCGCGCCTTCTGCGCCGAGGCGGCATACGGCGCCGGAATGGGCGAGCGAACCACCTGCTCCCCGTCCTCGCCCTCGAAGGTCACCGCCTCCATCGCGACCAGATCGATGACGCCCCGGAAGTCCTCGCCGACGCCGAGATTCAATTGAATGGGCACGACGTTGAGGCCGAGCTTCTGCCGCATGTCGTGACATACCCGCTCCGGATCGGCGCCGACGCGGTCCATCTTGTTGATGAACGCGATCCGCGGCACGCGGTAACGCTTCATCTGCTGATCGACGGTGAACGACTGGCTCTGCACCCCGCCGACGGCGCACAGAATCATGATCGCCCCGTCGAGCACGCGGAGCGACCGCTCGACCTCGATCGTGAAATCCACGTGGCCGGGCGTGTCGATCAGGTTGATGCACTTGCCCTTCCAGGCGACCTGCGTGGCGGCCGAGGTGATCGTGATGCCCCGCTCCCGCTCGAGCTCCATGTAGTCCATGGTCGCTCCGCCCTCCCCGTCGTGGACCTCCTGCATGCGGTGAATCCGCCCGCAATAGTATAGGATGCGCTCGCTCAGGGTCGTCTTGCCCGAGTCGATGTGCGCCGATATTCCAATGTTCCGAATTCTGCTGATCTTTTCCATGTTTCGTCAAAACGGTCGTTCGCGACGCAAATGTTCCTCCCACGTGCCGGGCGCGTCGATAGTCCGGCTACCGGACCTGCTCGCTTATCGGTTGGTGATTTCCCATGAACGTCGAAGATCACCCAAGATTCAGGTGATTCGCAGGAAGCCCTACCCCCCTCTATCACCCGCAGCGAGGAAACCCTGAGAATACAGAAATATCGGTCCAGACGCAAGAGGAATTTCCATATTTTTACGAAATTTCGCGGCCCCGGTTCGCCCCGCTAATCCCGGAGGCACAATCGTCCGAAAAGTCTTTGTATTTCCCGGGTAGGGTACTATACTTTGAGTCCGGAGAAGGAATGTGGCCTGAGGTTGGAAAATGTCGGAACGGATTCCAAAGGTTGTTGTGATCGGGGGCGCCTACATCGATCTGGCGTTTCGGTGTGGCGATATTCCCGCCCCGGGCCAAGCGGTGAGCGGGTCGGCCCTGTCCTGCACGATCGCCGGTCCCGGCCCGATCGAAGCCATCCAGACGGCCCTGTGCCACTGCGAAGTCCACTTAGTCAGCAAGATCGGCGGCGACGTCTTCGCCCAGATGGCGCTGAAAAGCCTCAGCGAGTACAAGGTGGACACGGAATACGTCTTCGTGGCCGAGGCCAAGAGCACCGGCCTGATCGTCACCCTGGTCAACTCGGAGGGCGAGAACGCCAGTTGTCACTACGTAGGGGCCAATAGCGCCCTGCAGCCGGGCGATATTGAGACGGCCGAGGAGTGCATCGCAGAGGCGGATATCTGCCTGATTCACGGGTGCCTGCCGCAGGAGGCGATCGTGGCAGCGTTGCGCTGCGCGGAGCTGCATGGCACGCCGGTGATCCTCAATCCGGCCCGTCCGCTCGAACATGCCGGACAGCAGAATGTCGATCTGCCCCCGGAGTACTTCTCCGCCAATGTCCTCATCCCGAACCTGGGCGAGGCGGCCGAAATCACCGACCAGTTGGCCGCCGACATCCGCATGGCCAAATCCATCGGCTCCGACCTCGTCGCACGCGGGGCACGCTGCGCCGTGATCACGATGGGCCGGCGCGGATGCGTCGTGGTCGACCGCAGCGGGGCCGATCACGTACATGCCTTCGGCGTGGACCTGGTCGATAAGACCGGCAGCGGCGACGCCTTCGCCGGCGCCCTGGCCGCCTATTGTGCCGTCCGGCACGACTTGCGCGAGGCCGTCAAGTTCGCCTCCGCCGCCGGCGCCCTGGTCTGCACCAAATTCGGCACCGTCGATGCCCTGCCGAACATGGCCGAGATCATCCAGTTGCTCCAGCGGGAGGACATCGATTTGCTCCCCGGCAACAAGTGAGCCCCCGCATTGCTACCCCCGCTTCGCATGTGCTTGCGTCTGCTCCCCGGCCCCACGCTTGGCAAGTCCTGCAACTACCCTGTGCGAGACTCTCGTATCTTCGGGCGAGGCGGACCGGTATAATGAGCACATGCTGATCGGATTGAAGCTTGATGTCGGTTTTGCAGATGACGGAGTGTACCGTCGTCTCTATGGACGGCGCGAGGTCCTGCCGTTTCTGAAGGAGTTGGGGGTGGAGGCGGTGGAGACAGCGGTCGGGCCGGAGACGGAAACGGACGCGCTGACGGAGCATATCGCCCGCTGCATCGACGCCGGGCTGAAGGTGTCCTTGCACCCGTACTCCGAGGGCACGATTTTCAATCCGATGCACTTCTCGCACGACGAGAATAATGCCTGCCGCGGCCTGCATCAGCATTTCCTCACCGTTGCCGCACAGGCGGCCCGGCGGCAGGAATCAGCCACAGTCGTCAACATTCACTCCGCGGCGGGCCCCGCGAGCCAGGCGCGAGACTTTCTCGTGGATCGATCTATCGCGTTTTTCTCCTGGGCCGGCGACTGGTGCCGCCAGAACGCCCCCGAGGTCGCCGTTGCAGTGGAGCTGCAGATCAGTCCGGACGCCGACGAGCCGAGACAGCGGATCGGCGACACATATGAGGAGCTGTTGGAGGTCGCCTTGAAGAGCGGCGTGTCGGCGTGCTGGGATTTCGGGCATGCGTACTGGAATGCATATCGATACGGCTGGCCGCTCTATCCGCCGGAGGAGCTGCTGCCCCGCATCGGCCACGTCCACTGTCATGACGTCCACAACAGTGACCATCAGCCGCTGCTCTACGACACGGTGCCGTGGAGGGACTTCCTCCGACTTCTGATCGACAGCGGGTATGACGACCGCATCATTCTCGAAGTCCCGCCGTCGGAATTCCTCGGCGCCGGAGGAATCCAGACGCTCACCGACTCGCTCCAGTTGCTTCTCGCCTGGGTTCAACAATGCCGGTCCGATGCTCAAGTGCCCTGAGCCATGAGCCCGCAGAGTCTGATCACGCCCGCGAGCGGCGACGCCTCAGCAGGGCCAGGCTGCCCAGGCCGAGCAGACCGATCGTGCCTGGCTCCGGGACGGCGCAGCCCGTGATGTAACTCACGGCCAGCGTCGAGGACACCAGGGTGACGCGACGGCCCACGTTATAGTGGTCGATATCGATGAACAAGTTCACCTCGCCGTCGTTCCAGAGTGCGTCGCGCACATTCGCCGGCAGCGTGAAGGTGGTAGTGGTAAACGCCGCGACGTCGCCTTCAAGCTGCCCGAGCTTCGTCCCGTTGGCATAGATGAAATCGCGCTCGCCGTTGACAGTATCGACGTCCCAAGCGAGGATGGACAGCGTGGCGGCGTCGATGCCCGTGGCCCCGACCGGCACCTGGGTCTTCACATCGTGAGTCCAGCCCCAATCCTCGTTGGACATCCGGTAGTACGGCGGGTGATCGACGGTTTCCGTCGGCAGCCAGAAGTAGGAGTCCATGTTCTGCGGATCGCCGTTGTCGGTGTAATCCAGGGTCTGGCTGACCGGCACGATCTCCGCGTTCACGATACTGCTCAGCGCCAGCAGGCAGACCGCCAGCGCAATTGTTCTCCCCATGCTCATCATCCTTCTCTCCACCGATAATGAATCCGACCCGCTACGGCTGCGACTGTACCGGCAGCTCGTAGGCGTACCACGCGATCCCCTCGAGGCCCCAGATTTCGGTGGGGTAGGTCTGCAATATATACTGCTTCTCCGCCTCGTTGATCGTGTAGAAGTGCTTGCTCAACTGGGCCGACCAGAAGCGGTAGACCGGCTTGGTCTCTGCCGGCTGCTGCCCCTCCACATACGCGTAGAAGACCGGGCCCTCATAGGTCCAGGCGCTGGCGTAGTTGTTCAGCAGGTAGTCCCGCTCTACCTCACTGATCGTGTAGAAGTGGGAACTGAGCAGCTCCGACCAGAAGCGATACACCGGCTTGAGACCGCCGTCATTCAGGGCGCCAAAGACGCGGTAGACCGGACCCTCGTACGCCCATACATCGGGGTACTTGGCCAGCAGCATGTCCCTCTCGCTCTCTTTGATCGTGTAGAAATGGCCCGAAAGCACTGGTGACCAGAAGCGGTACACCGTCGCGTTCGGCTCAGCGGCTGCGCCGGGAACCGTGTAGGTTACATCCAGGATCGAACTGCCCAGCGTGACGCGATGTCCCTGATTGCCCGTGTCGACATCCATGAAGACATTCAATTCCTTATCGTGCAGGATCTCGGCCAATACATCCGCAGGCAGCGCGAAGGACGTGGTGGTCCATTCACGTTCGACGCCCTGAAGCACGCCCAACTGCCGGTTGTTGACATAGATCACGTCGTTCTCCGCCTCGGCGGTATCCACGTCCCAGGCCACGATGGACAGCAAAGCGCCCCGGATGCCGTTGGCGTCGGCCGGCGCCACTGCCGCCAGCCGGTGCTTCCAGCCCCAGTCCTCAAGGGACATCCGGTAGTAGGGCGAATGATCCAACGTTTCCCCCGGGGGGATGAAGAAGTACCCCTGGGGCTCGTTGTAATCGTTCAAGGTGATGTTCTCGGGCAAGTCATCATCCCTGTAGTCGACAACGCTGCGGACCGTGACCACGCGTGCGTTCGCCATGCCGCAGAGCAGCAGGACGCAAGCGGCCAATCCTAGCACTCGTATCGTTTTCATGTCCCGTTCCTCCAAAATCACATGTTGGCTGGTGCGTCGAGCGTGACTTACGCCGCACTGCAGACCGCTCTTACCACTATGTCACCCGCGTACGAGGCCCCGAAGCACCTGCTGGCTGCGCCAGCCGTCACACGACCCCCGCGGAAGAACCCCCGATGTCACGACCAGGACGGCGGCGGCTCCTGTGTGCCCGTCTCGTTCCGCCCTCCTCCGTTTGTCGCGAGCAGGTCGGTCAGGACGCACCGTGCCGATAAAGAAAGCCCCGAACGGAACCTCGGTTCCGTCCGGGGCTTCAATACCGCTTATCCCGTGACATTCGCCGGGAGTCATGCTCCCCTGGCGAACGTCTCATGAAATCCACGCCCACATTGCTGAATATCCCGCGTCCGAGGCAGTCTGTGTCGCACTGCCACATGGCGAGAGTCTTTACACTCTAAACGCATAGTTTACCCGGATTTCACTCGAAAGTCAAGCTTTTTCTGCACTTGCACAGGTCGCAATCGCACCAGAATGATGGCCGGAGCCGCCCTGCCTTTGGCGGGCGCCGCACCCGCGGAAAGCGAGATTCGCATTCCTCGCGGCTTGTCTCGCTCATCAGAGAACGCGGACCCCAACAGGTTGGAGTCCCCCTGACGAGAACCACAACATATTGGTGTCACGGATCGAGTGACCGGAGGCAGCCGCAGTGCCGACCGTTCGTCCGACGGCCCCTTGGAGCCATGGCTTGGACTGGCCCGGAATCGGGATACGGCGACCCGCTTTCACGTCGAAATGTCACTTTGCTTGGTTGATCGAAGGGGAAACCGAGCACGCGCATTGATCTGCGTCGTATGAAGCGTGGCGCACATAGTCCCGCCGCGGCCGGCTGCACTGCTACGGGACCTTGGAAGGAAGCTGCCTCGGCCGGGCACACGTGCCGCCCTGCACATGGATGATATGGCTCAAGACGCATCGGGCAGACAGGTCTGGATCGACATCGCCAGAGGAATCGGCATCTCCCTGGTTGTCCTTGCCCACATGAGCATTCCGCCAGGGCTGACGCAATACATCTGTGCCTTTCACATGCCGCTGTTCTTCTTCCTGTCTGGGCTGCTGTATAAGAGGCGTCCGTTTGCCGAGGTGCTCGCGCGACGCGCGCGAACGCTCCTGGCGCCGTACTTGCTGTTCTCTCTCATGGCCCTGGCTGTGGACGATGTGGTCCTTGTCAATTTCTATCAAGGCATGGCGCATTATGGCCGGCAACTGTTGGGGATCGTCTACGCCGCCGCGGACGGCCCCTATCCACTGGCCGTGTTTCCATTGTGGTTCCTCATCTCGTTGTTCGCAGCCCAGGTGATCTTCTCCTGCGTGCTGTCCATATCCCGGCAGCACCCGGTGCGAGCACTTGCCCTCGTATCGATTCTCGCCGCGATTGGATTCATCAATAGCAGGACAACCCGGCTTGCAGTTCCATGGAGTGTCACAACCTCACTCATCGGCCTGCTGTTCCTTGCAGTGGGTGATCGCGCCCGGCAGTGGGTGGCTGGGTGGACAAGCCTGACAAGTGGCGCCAGTCTGACCGCAGTTGTCCTGCTGGCCGGCGCCGTTGGCATCGCTGCAAATCTGAATGACCCCGTCATCATGGCTCATGACAGTTACGGCAGCATCCCGCTATTTCTATTCGGCGCCCTTTGCGGCATTGCGATGACTCTCCTGCTGGGCATGCTGCTGGAGCGACTGTATCATCTCACTGCACCGCTGCCCGGCGCCGCGCCGGTCGCAGCCGGCGGCAGACGCGTCGCTCGCGCATCCATCGGAGGCATGACCACATGCCTGACGTACCTGGGCCGCAACGCGCTGATCATCCTGCCGATGCACGTACTGGCCCCGGCGCTGGCTGAGCATTGGCTCGCGTGGATCCTGCCTCTCCTGAATCCCATATTCGCCGGCGCGATGCACAAGCTCCTGGCCGGTCTCATCCTCCTGGCCTCCATCGAGCTGCTCCGCCGCTGCCCCTTGATCGTCCCGAGGAAATCGATTCGCGCCGTCGCCGTCGTTTCGCAAGCGCCCCAGACCGCCGGCCTTCCCTCCAGCGCCTCTGCCAATGTCACGGGCCGCTAAAACAGCCTGCCGCTGTCGAGCAGGAATGTGACGGGGCCGTCGTTGATGCTGCTGACCTGCATATACGCGCCGAACGAGCCCTTTGCCACCGGCACGTCGCTCTGCGCGACCAGCGCGATCACTTTCTCATACAGCGCCTCTGCAAGGGTCGGCTCGGCCGCCGCGTCGAAGCTGGGCCGACGCCCCTTGCGGCAGTCCCCGTGCAGCGTGAAGTTGCTGACCAAGAGAACCCCCCCGCCGATCTTGATGACGCTGCGGTTCATCTTACCTGCCTCATCCGCGAAGATCCGCAGGTTCACCAGCTTGTCGGCCACGAACTCCGCGTCTTTCTCCGCGTCGTCTTTGCCGACGCCAAGGTATACCAGCAACCCCCTGCCGATCCGGCCGATGACGGACCCTTCGACCTCGACCTTGGCCTCCAAGACCCGCTGAATGACTGCTCGCATCTAATTCGGCTCCTGACCTCTGGAATATCCCCTATGTTTGAAACCACGGTGCTGCCGCGGCCCGCCGGATGTGCAGCTCATCGACCACCGCATTGCCCCGCTGTGTCACGAGGTAGAGGACCAGCTCTGCGATCTCGTCAGGTCGGATCAGGTCTTCCTTCCTGATATCGGGACGCACGTTGCCGACCATGCCGGTATCCACCGCGCCCGGGCAGATGACGTGCACGCGGATATTCGTGCCGCGCAGCTCCTCGGCCAGCGCGATGCTCATCCCCCGGATCGCATGCTTCGACGCCGTATACGCACTCTGCAGCGGGTAGCCCTTGACGCCCACCACCGACGAAACATTGACGATGTAGCCCGCCTCCGCCTGTCTCAACAGCGGCAGCGCCTCGCGACACAGGAGGAACGGCGCCCGCGCGTTGACCGCCCAGCAGCGGTCCAGGTCCTGCGTCTTCGTGTCCTCGAGCCTCGCGGAGTGTGTAATGCCGGCGTTGTTAATCAGGATGTCCAATCGCCGGAACTTCTCGCGCGTGACGGCGACCAGGTTGCGGATCGACTCTTCCTCTGTGAGCTCGACCGCAATGGGCTCCGCCGTGCCGCCGGCCCTGCGGACCAGGTCCGCCGCCTCTGCCAGCGGCCCCGGCGACCTCGCCGCCAGCACGACCGTCGCCCCTTCTCGCCCGAGCGCGACGCTGATCGCCCTGCCGATCCCCCGACTGCCCCCGGTGACAATCGCCACTTTGCCGTCCAGACGCCCTGCCATCGAAACACTCCACGTTGAATCCAGTTCCTGGCATTATACCGCCGTCATGGCAAGTGCGGGAGCAAAACCCCTCCTTGCCCCAGGGCAAACGCATCTAAATTTGAATCGGCCTTCTTGGGCCCGAAAACCCTAGTCAGGCAATAGCCAACTCCACGCTGTGGCCGGTGACCATCTTGATCGACCTGCGTTTCCGACCCCGGAATAAGGGTCGGCCAATTTAGATGCAATTGCCCTGCGGCGCCAGGGCCAAAACCCTTGTCCACCGGGAGGGATGATGTGACTGGTTGACGAGAAAGGGACACGGGGAGATAGTATTCCCTGCTTCTGGACGGAACTGTGCGGAGGAGGTGACGTATAGAGGAACGTCACGAATGACCGACAAGGCTCGCTAGTGAATCAGGAGAGACCGGCATGGCAGAGGAACGGGCAGGAACGAAATCGCGATATGACATCTCGATTATCCGGCCGGAGGTTCGAGTTGAGCAGATCAAACTGCGAGGCGAGGGGCATTCGCCGCAGCGGCTCCAGGCCATCCGCAAAGGCTTGCGGGCACTGCATACGCTGGAGCTCATGGCCCAGACCATCTACAAGTTCCAGATCACGAGAGAGCGAATTGACCTCAATCGTCAGATCGTCGCGGCGATGTGCAACGAGATGGGCCACTACCAGGACTTTCAGATCAAGCTGTACGAGTACGGGTTCCGGCCGAGCCGGCTGCGGGCGGCGTACTGGCTGCTCGGCTGGCTCTTGGGCACGGGCTCGCGGCTGCTCGGCACCAAGACCATCCTGCGGACCGGCATCTGGGTTGAGAGCAAGGCCGTACGTCATTACGCCGAACTGCTCGAAACCATCGAGTGGGATGACGAGACCCGCAAAGTCATCGAGAAGGACCAGGCTGACGAGGACGGCCACATCTGCCGCTGGAGAGGCATGCTCAACACCGTCTGCCCCTCACCCGCCGGGGCGTGATCATCGGAGATGTCCACAATCTCCGTGGGAGCCATCCCAAGCTCCTCTGAAGAAGCGTGGCGTCAACATGTAGGGTGGGTTTTCAACCCACGCGTCAGGGAACTTCACTCGGATAACCCCGTGGGTCAAGGACCCACCCTACGAGCAGCCAAAGCCATTTTTCATCCTCTTGCGGTGCGCCGGACGCCCATGAATGGCTGCGTTTGACGTCACCACCTGGTCGCTGGGAAAAGGCACACACGACAGCCGGTTTCTGAATCCAGCCAGCCTCCTCTTCTCGTCACCACCTCTCCTCAAATCGTGCGCGCCCCCGCGAAAACAATCTTCCTTTCTGAACGTTTCAGTTTCCGGCGCATCTGGTTATATCGAGAGCCTATGGTACGACCGGATGCCCAACTCGCTGAGCAAGTGCTCATCACCCGCTGCCAGCTTCGCGACAGGCAGGCCCTGGCGGAGCTGATCGAGCGGTATGAGCGGCCGATCCGCTACTTCATACGCCGGCTTGTGGACAACGCGGACCTGGCCGACGAGTTGTTCCAGGACACCTGGCTGACCGTGATTCGCAAGATCGACACACTCGCCGATCCCGGGAAGTTCGCCATGTGGCTCTACCAGATCGCCCGAAACCGGGTGTACGAGGAGTTTCGGCGAAAGAGGCGGGTGATGGATCTCGATGAATCGCTGGAGGCTCCGGAGAATCCGGAGGAAGAGGCATTGTCCTTCGACGATGCGGCCAAGCTGCATCGGTGCCTCGGCGAGCTCAAGCCCCTCCAGAAGGAAGTCCTCATGCTCCGGTTCATCGAGCAGATGTCCTACGAGCAGATCGCCGAAGTCCTCGGCTGCAACATCGGGACTGTCCGGTCCCGGATTCATCATGCAAAACAGGCCCTCAGAGAAAAACTGGAGGAATGACAATGGCAACGGAAAAGAACCTCCGCGAGAGTCTTCTTCAACAAGACGACTATAACGACCTCGCAGCCGCCGAGCTTCGCGACAAGATTCTGGCGCGGGACGAAGCCCGGGTGCGCCGCATGAAATGGATCGTCGGCGTTTGCTGGGTGCTCTTCCTGATTTCGCTCGTGCTGGCGGGCCTGGTGGAAGCCGGCCGGCGATACCGAATCGCGGGACTGAGCACGAGCGAGGCTGTGGCCCTGTTCCCCGAATATGAGTGGTTTGTGCCCATGGCGATCATTATCACCCAGACCCTGCTCATCATCGCCGTGGCGATGACCTTCTCCCTCTACGTCCGGTCGCGGACCCTCACCATGCACCAGATTCAGGCCCGGCTGGCGACCATCGAAGAACAACTGCGGAGATTGGCGGAAAAGGGTTGATATGGACCGGCTGTTGGAGTGGACGAATCTTGGCGACCACGAATGTTCAGGTCATGAATCTCGGCGGGGCCAGGTCATCCCTCGGCGAAGCATCCATGCTATTGACGCGATGACCTGGTTCCCGCCGATTATTTCGCACCCCCCGCGAATCGGGCAGACTGGGCGGCGCCGGGGCACGTTCACCCAGAAACGAGAGACCTGCGAGTGAGAGTAAGGAGAGATATGATGCTGGATGGAACGCGGTCCCCGGCTCACAACCCAATCAGTTTTCAAAGATGCGTGGCGGTCGTCTGCCCTCGCCGCCACGTGCCCATAGTCAAAATTACGTAGTACTTACTCTTAATGATTAAGGCATGTTCTAAGAATTCTTTGGAGAAATAGGAAATTGCCTGACTTGCGGCGCGTCGTCGCGGTTGAGGTCGGGGATGAAGGACCCAATGAAGGCGTGATGATTCACCAGAACGCGGGCTCAATAAGGACGGCCGGGGATTACGTCGATTCGAGCGTATCCTGCCCGAGCCGGTGGCGGGCGGGCTTTTCCGCGGGAATCCAGACCCCGTCGAAGATGGCATCGACCTGTTTCTGAATTCCCCGCCGGACGCCCTCGGCCAACGGCTCGCCGGAGGCCTTGGAGGCTCCATTGAGAATCTCCGAAGCCAGGGTCCTGAAGTCGAGGGCGCCGCGGCTGTGCGGCGCGTAAATCAGGACCGGCATGCCGGCGCTGGGCGACTCGGCCAATCGCACGTTTCGGTGAATGACCGTGTCGAAGACAAGGCCGCCGAACTTGTTTCGCATCTGCTGCTGAATCTGCCGGCTGAACGTCGTGCGCTCCTCCACAAAGGTCAGCAGCAGGCTGATGTTCTCAGCGGAGAACGGGTGGAAGCGGTCGCGGATGATCCGGATCGTCTCGAGCAGCCGTTTGAGCCCCTCCAGCGCATAGTAATGGACTTGGACGGGGACGATGATGTCCGTGCTGCACACCAGGGCATTCAATGTCAGGACGCCGAGCGACGGCGGACAATCGATCACGCACAGATCATAAGCGTCGCGGACGTTGCGAAAGGCCCGGCCAAGCAGCAGCTCCTTGCCCGGCGCACCGGCCAACTCCACTTCCGCACTGGCGAGCAACACGTTGCAGGGAACCAGGTCCAAGCTCACCACGTCTGTCCGCACAATGACTTCAGATAGGGACCGATCAAGGTGCACGAGAACGTCGTAGACGGTACTGTGGAAGGAATCGGGGTCACGGCCCAAACCGAGGGTCGCGTGGGCCTGTGGATCAAGGTCGATCAGCAGGACCCGTTTGCCGGCTTGAGCGAAGGCTGCCGCCACGTTGATCGCGGTTGTGGTCTTGCCGCACCCTCCCTTCTGATTGATTATGGCGACGGTTCTCATGGCTCTTCATCCCCTTCTCGCAATGCAGGTCGCTGCCGTCCTTGCACGCGATCTGCTCCCCTCCGGGTCCGAGCGGACGGGAGCCCCTCTTATTCTGCTATGACGGAGAACAACGTACAGTGTAGCCTGCTGGGCCGCGCATGTCAACAGATATAGCGGCCGATTGTCGCGACGAGCAGCGGATGGGCCGATACGCCGCAACTCATGGCTCGAGCCGCACTTACAGAGGAATCCGGGGCAGCCCGGCATATGCCCGGCACAAGCTCTCGCGTCATCGAAGAAGAGGACCGGCCTGCCTGGGCAGACCGGTCCCATAAAATCTCCGATGGAGAGCACAGACCTGTGATCCGTTTATATAGCGCCCTTGTCCTCACCTTGGGGTGGGGCAGGCTTTTCGGCGGGCTTGGACTGCGGCGAAGGCTCGCCCTTGTTGCCCGGCAGCGCGTTCCGCATCTCCTGAGGCAGCCGCTCCTCAAGCTGCTTGATCCTCTGCTGGAGCTGGTCCATCTCCTGCTGCAGCCGCTCTATCATGCGGTCCTTTTCCTGCGACCAGCGTTCCATGTCCGGGCGGGGAATCGCATTGAAGAACCTCTGGTTGAGATCCGGCCAAGGCGGCTGCGGCAGACGCAGTCTACTCCGGATGTGGACGTTCTTCGAGCTCTTTCGAGCGCTGCCGATGGCTTCCCGCGCCGACTGGCGGTACTTCTCCGGAAGCGCGTCGATCTTGCCTACTGTCGTGCTGTACTTCGCGTCGCCTGCCTGCACGACGATGCTCGTACCGTCATCCGCCGGGTCGCCCTCGATCGTGATCGTGTACTCCTCGCCGTCCGTCTTGTAGTTGTACGTGTAAAGCTCCTTGAAAAACCTGTTCACGTCCATGTCGAACTCGCGGAGCTTGTCGAACGGCATCTCCGTCCACTCCCGTCCGTTCGGCCCGATCCTGAAGATCTTGCCTGGCCGCCACGATTCCGTCACCTCAGGCTCCGATGGATACTTCAGATCGACCTTTCCCACGGGCTCCAGCTTGAACTGCACGGTCTTGCGCTGGCCGAGGTGAATCACTTCAAGCGAGACCTCCGCGCCGGCGCCGGCCTTGTGTACGGCGGCGATGAACTGCTCGGAGTCCGTGACTTTCTCGCCCTGGAAGCCGATGATGATGTCATCTCGCTCCAGGCCGGCCTTATCCGCAGGACCGCCGACGTTGATATTTGCGATTCGCAGGCCCTGCCCCGGCTCAAGGCCCAGATGCTTCACGAGCAGCTCCGGCAACGGCGCCCCGTCCAACATCACCCCCATAAGCGGTCCGGACGCCTGATCTCCGGCATAGGACGCCACCCCCACAACCAGCACGCTAAGACAACTCAACAGAACCATTCTTTTACTCATTGCTGTTTCCTTTCATGGATTCTGCGGCAGTCACTGGACTTCAGTGCATTTCGCCGCGAAAACTCACGGGCTTGGCCATTCCCTCGCGCAGGCCCTCGATGAGCCAAGGGTTGCCCGACTGGTCCGTGAAGACATACCAGTCAACCTCCCGCGTAACCTGACGGGGAACTTGCCGATCGACCACCGGAATGACGCCTGCCGGTCTGTCGAGCTCGGATGGAATGCTCTTGGCAATCGCTGGCGGGCGGGCCGGCTCAGCGGGCGATTTCGCACCCGACGCGAGCACGAAATGAAGCGCCAGGCCCAGGACGAACCCTGCGGCCACCCCGACGGCAAATCGCATACGGCCATCGATCCGAAGTACGCGGCGCCATGAGAATCCCGCGTCTTTGCGCCAGGCCCGCTCGAAGATTTCCTCCGCCCCGGCCCCCGCCTCCACGACCTCCGAGGCGACCGCCTCCTGGCTGCACTGGTGAAGCTGGCGCAGTTGCTCGAACAATTCCCGCGCCTGACTGTCGGCCGCCAGCTCGCGCTCCAGGACCTTTTGCTCGCCCGGCGAGATTTCCCCGTCGAGCTGCTTGCCGATCAATATCTCCAGTCGGATATCACTCTCACTCATTTCTGCACCTGCGATTCGCGTTTGCCCATTATATGATTCTGAATCATCCGTCTGGCCCGCACGAGGCGAATCTGCATCGTCGTGAGCGGAACGCCCAGGACTTCGGCCATCTCCGCGTAGCTCAGCTCCCCCGTGTGCGCCAGCACGAACACTTCGCGGTACTTCTCGGGCAGGGTCTTGACCGCATCGAGGATGTGATCGCACAGTTCCCTCTTGGCCATGCCCTCCAGCGGGTCTTCCGCATACGAACCCGATGAGAGCGATTCCGGCCCCTGCCGGATGCTCCCGAGAGGTTTTCGCCGCAGATGCTTGAGCGCCTCGCGCCGGGCCACGATGGCCAGCCAGCCCCGAAAGCGATCCGGATCGCGCACGGTGTGGATTCTCGTGATGACGCGAAGGCACACCTCCTGCAGCACGTCGTCGAGGTCCCGCCAGTCCCCTAATACGCCGTAGACCAGGCCCTTGAGCCACGCCCAGTGGCGCTTCAGCAGCACTTGCAGAGCCTCTTTGTCGCCCCGCCGGGCGGCACAAACCAGCGCCGATTCGTTTTGCACCGATCTATCCTGCATGGGGCCTCTTTACCTCATATAGATACGCGGCAAAAGCCTTTCATACACCCTTTTGCCGTTTTTTTTCGCTGGAACCCCGTGCAGATTGGCTTTGTTTTGCAGAATGGCGCCCGTTCGTAGTGACGCCGTAAACCGTTCGTGGCGAGGGCCTCCCGCCCTTGTCTTCCGCCCCGAATTGGCTTTGTTTTGCGCGATTGGCCCTCGGTTGTCTGTCGGTTGCTCCATGCTGCCCATCCCGTGAGAATTGGCTTTGTTTTGCACGGCTGCAAATGCTTGTCGTTGCACACGCACCAGAGCGTTCTCCCACCCTTCGATCCGCAGTCCGCAATCCCCAATCATGTCACCCTGGACTCGATCCAGGGCCGCAATCCCAGGGCCCTCCGGCCCCGGAATTGGCTTTGTTCGTCACGCAGGTCGCCAGCCGCTTTGCCGGATGAGTCGTACCCATCAATCCACCCACCACCGGCCTACTCCCCTGACGGACGCATGGTCCAGCCGTATTCCCATAACTCCTTTTCTGCACGGCACTTAGCCCCAAGCAATCCTGTCAATTGGGTTTGTTTGGCATGGCTGCAGATGCTTGTCGCTGCACACGCACCAGAGCGTTCTCCCACTCTTCAATCCGCAGTCCGCAATCCCCAATCCGCAATCCCAGGGCCCCCGGCCCCGGAATTGGCTTTGTTTCGCACACTCGTCTGCGCTTGTTGCTGCGTAGCCCGCCAACGTGCTCTCCCATCCCTCAATCCGAAATCCGCAATCAACAATCCGCAATCCCACCGATGAATTGGCTTTGTTTTGCGCGATTGGCCCTCGGTTGTCTGTCGGTTGCTCCATGCTGCCCGTCCCGTGAGAATTGGCTTTGTTTTGTATGGCCGGTTCCCTGAAAGTTCAGGCCCGTGCTGCCGCCCCAGACCTGTGCTCACGGAGGCTGGGAACGTCAATGGCTCCAATCATCAAGGTTCCAGGTTCGTCTCGGATTTCGAGTTTCCGATCTCGGATTTGGCGTCCTCCCATGATTCGCTGTTCAGTTCTTTCAGAATCATACATCGCCACAAATTTTCTGTCAACCAAAATTCCGCCCAATGCGGAGATTTCGTCGGCTGCCGGTGACTGCGCATGGCAAGTCCTTGACACCCACATACTCATGGCCCATCCGGCCTGCTTGTCTGTAGTGTGCCCGTAAGGGCATACCCCAACCTTAGGGTAATCGCAAAGTCCTGAGAGGAGACGTATTGAACGCGTCAGCCGGGTGGCATCGTCAAGGCCGAAGGCCTTGGCGATGGTCCTGCGCAGAGGAAAGATCGCCATCGCCAAGCTGCGCTTGACGATGCCACCCACCACATGGGGCGACTTTGCGTTCGCCCTGACCGCAACCTGCATAGGGCTTGCAAATTGCCGGGACGGACCTACACTGGTGCGGTATGGCAAAGAAAGATGTGCGAGAGTCTGAAAAAGTCCCGGCGGGCGGAAAGCCCTCGGCGCTGGTCGATACGCGAGTCATCTACTGCGGCGACAACCTCGACCAGTTGAGCAAGCTCCCCGATGAGTGCGTGGACCTGATCTACATCGACCCGCCGTTCAACTCCAATCGCAACTACGAGGTCTTCTGGGGCGAGACGAGGGAGAAGCGGGCCTTCGAGGACCGTCACGCCTCCACCGCCGCCTACATCGACTTCATGCGCCCCCGCTGCGTCGAGCTCCACCGCGTCCTCAAGAAGACCGGCTCCTTTTACTATCACTGTGACTGGCACGCCTCCCACTACGTCAAAGTCATGCTCGACCAAGTCTTCGGAGAGGACAACTTTCAGAACGAGATCGTCTGGAAAAGGACGACTGCCCATGCCAATACCACGCGCCGTTTTGGGGATGTTTCCGACTCGATCTTCTTCTATACGCGCGCGGAGGATTACGTCTTCAACATCCAATATCTTCCTTATTCAGAAGACTACCTCGCCCGGTTCTACAAATATGTTGATGAGAATGGTAGGCGGTACGCCCTGGAGAACATGAGAAACCCCGGTGTTCGCCCCAATCTCCGCTACGAATACAAGGGGTATAAGCCCCACCCAAATGGGTGGACTGTCTCTCGCGAGAAGATGGAGAAACTCGATGCCGAGGGCAGGTTATGGTTCCCGCCGAGCAAGGATGGGCGAATCCGTCTGAAGAAGTATGCGGATGACATGCCCGGTCTTCCCGTGGCCAACATTTGGGACGACATATCGCCGATTTCATCTCAAGCAAGCGAGCGCCTTGGCTATCCGACACAAAAACCCTTGGCCCTTCTGGAGCGGATCATCAAAGCCAGCAGCAATCCGAATGATATTGTTCTGGATGCCTTCTGTGGGTGTGGGACCGCACTGGTCGCGGCCGAGAATCTTGGTCGCCAGTGGATCGGCATAGACATTTCGCCTACGGCCTGCCGGGTAATGGCCAAGCGGCTCCGCGATGTCTGCAAGATCAAGGAAGATGAACGGCTCTGGCAAATCGGTCGGGGCTTTGTCGTTCGTGACTTGCCCTGGACCGAGGAGCAGTTGCGCAGGATTCCGCCTTTTGAATTCGAGAACTGGGCCGTCATCGCGCTGGGCGGTATTCCCAATAAGGCCCAAGTCGGCGACATGGGCATCGACGGGCGAATCTTCCCTGTCTCGTCACTGCCGCAGAAACGCGAAGCAAAGAAGGGTGAAACCCCTGCGTTCACCGAATTCATGGACCGCTGGTACCCGATCCAGGTGAAGCAGAAAGAGCACGTCGGCCGCCCCGACATCGACGCCTTCGAAGCCATGATGATGCGCGAGGATCGAGAGAAAGGCTTCTTTGTCGCCTTCGGCTACTCCGAGGATGCGATGCACGAGATCGGAGCGTTCTTCAAGAAGACCAGCAAGAGCATCATTGCCCTGACCGTCAAAGATATCCTCGAAGAACAGATCGCGTACAAACTGGCATGATGGGTGGGAGGAGATAGCCATTCCCGGGGACAGGCGTCATCTTCTATAACTCACAAGAGAAGACTTATCCATGGTTGAGGGCCGATGCGGATTTGCGCTACCACGGTTTCGGCCGATAGTCTCCAGCATCTGCGTAATGATGACAACAATCAAAGCCAAACTCTCGCCAAACAAAATCGAGCGATGGACGGAGTATCCTCGCCGCATCATCGCGAGACTTAAACTGGGTCTCGTCGATAACGTGAATAGTCTCTGGCAGCACGTCGTCCTCCACGAGTATCCGACTATCTTGTCCCTGGATCCACAAGAAGTAGCCGCTGACATTGAGCAGAGCAGTGTGCAAGAAGAAGGGCGGTGGTACACCGAGTTCCAACAGCGAGTTAAGGTATCGATGAGTGGCAGCGATGATCTTATCGGGATACGTAACGCTCGGCACGCACCCGACACAACCTTGTGGGAGCTTTGTACGCCTACTAGCGAGCAAAGATGAGTCGTATGCCTTTATTTCTCCGTGTTGTGTAACCTCCGTCACAGCACGCGCGGTTCTCTCATCTCTGCTTCCGTCAAATATGAACCTCGACCTTCCGGTCACGTCTGAGCACCGTCCAGAAGCGTAAATGGGCTGGAAACGGAGACTGAAGTTGTCCTGAACATTGCTCAGGTCGAGTTTGTACGATGCAATCTCGGGAACAATGCAGATTGTGCACAGTGCCTTGCTTTCGGGTTTCTTGAAACACCGACCGTCACGCAGAGCGGCGTAGTAGTCATTGATAATGTCTTCCACTCTCTCTCCGCGTTTTAGGTGTGTCAAGAAGGTCTCAATATCTGAGCTATCCATTGGCACCGTTATTGTCCCAGCACGCTTGTAGTAACGATTGTCTTCGTACTTGACCTGGTGAAGATGGCCATCCACACCGATGCTCAGCACCAAGACATGCTTGCCACTGCGTAGTCGAACCGGGAAACTGGAGATCGACTGCACTCGCGGGACGATACCGCTTGTCAGGATTTGGTTTATCTGTTGGCCCAGCACCTCACTGTATTCAATGCCATCAAGGCTGGCCGCAACGCCATTGGATTCTCCTACCCCAAAGAAGATGCATCCTCCCAGCGAGTTAGCCATGGCGCTGACATCCTTGCAGAATTCGCGTTTGTCCGCTGCGCTCGAGAGCCTCAGTTCCCTCTTGTACTCCTTCCGGTCGTTCTCATGCTCCTGCCGGAGAATCAAGGAATTGAGATGGTCCTCGGTCAAATCATGCAGTGAAACGCTATCAAGGATCTGCGACATGAGCACTCTCCTGTATTACGTTACTGTGACTGTGGCAATTCCGAGGACATCTTACCTATTTCGATCTCGAATTGAGTATCGTGTGCCTAATGGCACTAAGTTAAGCATATTCGTCGGGGCCAGAGGCTGGGTCAAGTGCCCCTTGGGTGGAAATATCGCCGATTGGGCAGGCAAGCAAGCCGTGTAACCGTTCACGGGTTTTGGGGTTCTTTCGGGGGCTTCTGGTCCGAGATTTGCATCATGAGATGACATGGTGTCCAATGACGTGATACTCGCACGAGTGCTGGAGGAGAATCGGCAGTTGCGGGA
>Ga0315280_10001088_pt1 | contig 48194 bp, 58 predicted proteins | sample YL17G06_40_MG_FD_203697 | JGI IMG/M metagenome (GOLD analysis project Ga0315280, IMG submission 203697) | Sediment microbial communities from Yellowstone Lake, YNP, Wyoming, USA - YL17G06_40 | ecosystem: Environmental > Aquatic > Freshwater > Lake > Sediment | place: USA: Wyoming | collected... | reverse complement strand
GCTCTTATAGAAATCTACTTTGAACACAAACAAAAACTTAAAACCAATGCAACATTGATTTGGGGAGCGTTCCTCATTGTTGCAAGCTTCTTGCAAGCGATTTCATTTGCATTACCGGTAGATCCTATTACTATTTCTTTCATAATAGCAGGCGTTTGCATAATTCTAGCTCGACCAAAAAATAAATAAACTATCTGGATGTCATGATTTTTATCACGTCATTGTTCTTCAAAATATAATCCTTTCCCAATCTTCTTTTAGTTCTAACATCTATGGCAGAAACAAATTTATTTCCAATATCAGTATGAATTCTGAATGCCAGTTCAAGGGCAGTAGTTCCATTAGGAATCAAATGAACGTCAGGCAAGATATTCCCACTTTTATCTGAGAATTTGTTCTCATCTTCAACAGGATAAACTGCAATGTAATTCAACAGCTCGAACACAGCCTTGTTCAAACAATCTTGCACACCAGTAGAACCATATTTTTCTATAACTTCTTTTCTTATAATCTCTAAAACATTCAACTGAGGCCCTGCCAATTTTGATTGGTCTGAAATCGTAAAACTGTCGCCAGGAAGATAATTTATCAATCCTTTTTCAGCAGCCTTCTTCAATGCAATCTCCGACTCTGCTGATGTGGGAACAAGACTTTGATATTTATGCTTCAATTTTTCAAAATTTTCTTGTGCAGGTTTCAAATCTATCTTGTTCGCAGCTATGAGTATCGGTTTTGATATTTTTCTGAGCTCGCTTGCAAAAGCTTCCGCATTTGTCAAAGATGTTTTATTCAACGTCTGTTCAACTTGTTTCTTACTAATCTCAAGGCCGCTTAACTGCTCCGCTAACGTTTGTGGGACATCGGTCGTTCCTCTTCCTATTTTTTGTGTCGCTTTTTTTATGACAGCAGCAAACCAAAGATCTATCTCTTCTTCCAAAAATTTTATATCATTCTCAGGATCGTATCCACTTGTAATCTTTCCCTCAGCATCTCTAGTCCCAGAAACATCGACTATATGTATGAGTGCAGACGCTTGTCTCAAATCGTCTAAGAATTGGTTTCCCAAACCTCTGCCTTCATGCGCTCCCGGAACCAGTCCTGCTACATCCACAAGTTTAACAGGCACAAATCTTTTTCCATTTTTGCAATAACCGGCCTTAGGATCGCATTTTATACCAAACTCTTTGCAAGCGCAATCAATAATAACATATCCAACTCCAATGTTTGGCTTTATCGTACAAAAAGGAATGCCAGTTATTTTTACGTCTATCAGAGTTGCTGCTTTAAAAAAAGAGCTCTTACCTGAAGATGGTTTTCCAACTAAACCTACAATCATACAATTAAAAGTTAAAGATTGCAAAACTTATATAAACATTAGTATGAGAGAAAACCGAATAGCAATTGTTCACAGAGAACGCTGCCCAAAAGATAAAAAAAGATTAGAAGACTTTACTGAGCAGTGCATGCGCGTCTGCCCCGTGAACAGAACTGGCGAGAACTGCATTACAAAAGAAAAAGATACAAAATTTCCTTTGATCGATGAGAATTTGTGCATAGGCTGCGGCTTATGCGTGAAAGTTTCTGACAAGCTTGGTTACAAAGCAGTAACAATAGTCAACCTGCCAAAAGAGTTGCAAGAAAAACCCATTCATCGTTTTGGAATAAATGAATTTGTTTTGTTCAGACTTCCATTCCCAACTTTGAATGAAACAGTCGGATTGGTTGGCCCGAACGGCGTGGGTAAAACAACCGCCCTAAGAATTCTTTCGGGAGAGATAAAACCCAACTTAGGGAATCTAGAAACTGAAACAGACTTTTCTAATCTGATAAAAATTTTTCGAGGCACCGAACTGCAAACTTACTTAGAAAAAATGGAGAACAAGCAAATAAAAACTTCTATAAAACCTCAGCGCGTCGATCAAATTCCATCACTCTACAAAGGAAAGGTTTCCAAACTTTTGGAAAAAACCGATGAAAGAAAAATTCTAAACGAGTTGACCAAAAGTTTTAATTTAGAAAAAATTCTAAACAATAAAATCAATGAGATTTCCGGCGGTGAACTACAAAAAGTAGCAATAGCTGCCTGTTTGGTCAAGGACGCAGACATCTATTATTTTGATGAGCCAACAAGCTTTCTAGATGTTTTTCAAAGATTATCAATCGCAAAACTTATCAAACAATTCTGTAAAAACAGATCAGTAATGATCGTTGACCATGATCTAGCCACTCTGGATTTTCTTGCTGATAGGATTCATGTTTTCTATGGATTTCCAGGTGCTTATGGAATCGTCTCCAAACCTTACAGCGTTCGCGTAGGCATAAACACTTTCCTTGACGGCTACATAAAAGAAGACAATGTAAGAATTAGGCCAGAATCAATAAGCTTCTTCACAAGTATGATTGAAAGAAAAGTTTCATCTGAAATTCTTGTTTCATTTGAAAACATCAAAAAAAAATTGAGAAGCTTCAGGTTTGAAATAAAATCCGGTAACATAAGGCAAAAAGAAGTTTTAGCTGTCCTTGGTGCCAATGCTTTGGGTAAAACAACTTTTGCAAAAATTCTTGCCGGTGAATTAAAACCAGATGCCGGAACAATCTCCACAGAAATAAAAATTTCCTACAAACCTCAATACCCCCAAATAGATTTTGATGGAACTGTTCGAGAGTTTTTATCTCAATCTATAAATGTTGAGAACGACACTTTTAAGAACGAGATCTTAAGACCATTGGACTTGGATAGATTTCTAGAAAAAAACATTCAAACCCTTTCAGGCGGTGAGCTTCAAAGAGTGATAATTGCTAATTGTTTGTCAAAACAAGCAGACCTATATTTGCTTGATGAACCCTCTGCTTTCCTTGATGTCGAGCAGAGATTGGCTTTAGTAAAACTAATAAACAAAATTACTGATGTTAATGAAAAAAGTGCTTTGGTCATCGATCACGATCTCCTGTTTTTAAGTCAGATAGGTAGTCGGGCAATGGTCTTCTTAGGTGATCCAGGGACAAGAGGTTTTGTTGAAGAAATTTCCTCAATCAAGAAAGGATTCAATATCTTTCTCAATCAAGTCGGCGTCACCTTTAGAAAAGATCCCCAAACAGGAAGACCAAGAGCAAACAAACCTGATTCCCAACTGGACAGAGAGCAAAAAGAAAAAGGAGAATTTTTCTACATTTAAGGCTTTTTTGCGATCACATATATCTCTTGTATCATTCTTTCAATATTCTGCAACCTTTGATTTAAAGTTTCATATCTTACATTCAAACTTTCTAACTGAGTTAGAACCAAATCCATTTTTGCCTTCACATTTTCTGCTGATGCTGTTTCAGGCGTAACTTTTGGCAAATTTGGTAAAGAACTTTCTGGTAAAGCTAGTGGCTCTTTTTTTTTTCTTCTAAAAATTCCCTTGAATCTTTCAAACGCCATTATATAAATTTATGGACTCGGCATATTTAAAATAGACCTAACAGCTTTCCATGTCGACTCTAACTTATCAGCACACTTCTTCTTCAACCAACTTCTTCTAACCTCATAATAGAAAAATTTGTTGTATATCCAAAGAAATCCTCTATAGATTGGGAGCCGCTTGAAAGCTGAGTTAAGTTCATACTCTGTTCTCATCCTTCCAGTTATTGTTACAGTTACTTCTCCCCTTTTTGTCGGGTCAGCAAACTGTTTGCCCTGCATCACAACTTCAATAAACATTTTACTTCTTGCATCTATTCCCTTGTTGACGCATGCCCTCATAAAGAAAGTTCTTGGATCTGCAGAATTATCCCATCTAAAATCTCTCTCCCAATAATCTTTAGTCTCAATCTCCCAAACTACTCTCAAAGTCTCTCTTATTTTCTGGCAAATAACAAAAGGATTCGGCCCCCCATAATTTACTGTAAGTTTACCAGAAGGAGCAAGGCAATCATCTTCTAATATCCATTTTGGCATTTACTCACTAATAGGATTTTGGTAATAGGTTAAGAAAAGACTTTACCTCTTCCTGAAAATTCATTATACTTGAATTACAATCCTGAAGATACTTGGTCCTTACATCCTGGTAAACCACCTTGTGGTAAAATATTCTGAACATCTCGTAAAATAGGCTTCTCTGCCAGATCGTGTCCTGCGGATATTCTGTTTTGATGGCTCCGGCTATTTTTATGTCTGCCAATCCTTCTTTCCCAAACTCTTTGCTTGGTTTGGATTCACCGCTCAAATCAACTGAGATTACCATGTAGCTGAATCTGTCTAAATCTTTTACCACTTCCCAACTTACATTAAACTTTTCTCCTGCCCCAGTTCTATCCCAAGAAAAATTCTTTTCCTGTATTTCACTCGGTTCTATCTTCCAAATACTCATGAACAGTTCTTTAATTTTTTTATAAATATTTTGCGGATTAGGCCCACTGTAGTTTAAAGACAGTCTAGGCATTCCAGGTTCCAAACAATTATCATGTATTTGCAACTTTGTTCTCACGAATATTGGCATATTATTACTAAATTATCTATTGGTTTATAAAAGCTAAAAAGATATTAATTTGTTTGTTTTAATCTTACTTATGCCAAATCCTTTAGGTGCAGTCTTGTTTATATTGGGATTAATACTTTCGTTCACTTGCTGGATCACAAAAAGGTACGAAGCATTTTTAATCCAAGTTCTCTTAGGCCCTATATTAGTTGCAGCTGGTTGGGAGTTGATGAAATAGTGCTTCAAAAAATAGTCGGAGCAGGAATGTTTCTATTGGGTTTGGCCATAGTCATTGGTTTTCCCTCCATGCCAGAATACACGCCAGATGCCATGACAAACGCGGCTGTAATAATTGGTCTGATTCTAATCGGTATAGGTATATATCTAATGAAAACTTAAGATAAAAAAAGACAAATTATTAATATATGTCTTTAGAAAATCCTGAAGTAAAATACCCCGAAGGTCCACCGCCTGGAGGAAATGATTTAAAATCAGGTGAAGGAATAAACAATCCAAATTTTGAAACTGATGAATATATAGATTTCACAACAAAGATGGGTGGATGCATGGCAGTTTTCTACGGTTTTGCATTTCAATTACCAAAGTGGGGATTTGATTCATACAAAATAAAAGAGACTGTTCAAGTCTCTCCTGTCTTTCAATCATATTACCAATTGACAATTCAACAAAAGCAGCAATTAGAAGCTCAAATTAATCAAGCCTTATCAAATATTTCGACAGCCATTGCCAACCTTGAATTAGTGATGCACGACTTGAGAAAATACAAGGAATTCATGGATTACTTTATGATGATAGAGAAAGGGAATGAAATGAAAGACAAGAAGAAAGGAAAGGAACTTGCAATGCAAGGCGAACAATCTCTGAAATCTATTTTTATCGATCAAGTCGATGCTCACACAGACTTGCCAAACACTCCCATAGCTCTTAGATCAATAGTTTCAAGATGGCCAACAATCATAGCAGATTTCATGCGGTTGAAAGACGAAGATATTGTTCCTGAAAAAATCGCAAAAGATTATCAAGTTTCTGAGGCTCAAGGAGTGATTCTGGCAACAAAAAACAAACTATACAAAGAATGGAGAGATCAATTGTTCAAAACAACTGTTAAACAAAGATTCGAAACTTTTGTTAAGTTAGTAGAACAGAGAAAGAAATCTTTATTAGAGGGCAAGAGTTCACTGAAACCTTTGATAGCAAAGTACATGGCGATTAAAGAACAATTAGAAACCGAGAAGGGAAGGGCATTTTTTCAAAAAGCAAGATTTTGGAAGTCCGATGCACAAGCCATATCCAACGATACTGTAACCCTTTGGGCCTGGAAACCTTTCGCGCCATCAGACAAATACAAATATACAAGGGAGCTCCCCTTGGATGAAATTTCTGCTAGAAGATCTGGCTTTACAAAAGATGAAATAAAAAAATTGCATGAACAAATGGATGAAAAGGATGAAACAGAAAAAGTTACGAAAAAATGGGATGAAAAAATAAAAGCTCTGCCAGCAGAACCTTCTGTAGACAATGTGCTTAGAGGCATAGTCGAAAAAATAGAAAAGGAGTATGGAGTTAAGATAACACCAAAAGATATTTTAAACGCTAGAAAAATGCTTTTAGAAAAATTTGAAAAATCCACTAAAGGTCTGGGATCCTTTGAATCCTGGGTGTTTAGCCCCTATTTTGTGTTTTATGAATTTCCGATGTTTAGAACTGTGATAAGACTCCCGAACGGTGAAGAGATGGAAAACCTGTTCATAGAAAATTTAAAGGGCTATATGGAAAGCCAAAACATTATTCTTGGGCGCTGTGTTGAATTGATTGCAAGAGATAAAAAACTAGAACTTTATATTGATCAAATGCTTGGTGAAAGAGGAGTTGGGGGCGAAAAAATTGAAGACCTAATGAAAGAATTGATATTTAAAACTCCTGAAGAGGTCGAGGAAGAAAAGAAAAACAAAATGGAAGAATCTGTTGAAAGGGCTGGAAACATTTTTACCAAAATGGGAAAAGGCGTGGGGAAGTTCTTTGATTTCTTTGGCATAGATGTTGCGTTCATTCGAGGTCCTAAACTTTATGAGGTTGCTTTCAAGGACATATTGAATAAAGTGTACTTTAGAGATGTTGGCGGAGGGTTTGCCCAAATTGTAAACTATTTCAAAGCAAACTTTGGTGTGCCAGGATTTGGTTGAATATGAGCTACATAGTTGGTGTTTCAAGTGGAGCTTTTGGAGTCACAAGTGCTGAAGAAAGGCCTCAGCTTGCTGGACTTTTTAGAAAAGCCCAGTCAAGTATCACGAAAGGTGTAACATTTGTTCAATTGGATCTCGAATCTGTATCAGAATTTGTAGAGCCCGATCTCAAAAAAAAGATAGAAGAAGATATAAGAAAAAAGTTGGGAATAGAATTTGGCATCCACAGTGAAACAAAAGCTTTTGGTGTTGAAGCAGCTGAACTTGATTCTGCGATAAAGATGGAATATGACAGAGCGCATAAAAGGATAGTAGAGATTTTAAAAAATTCGAAAGCCATTGGATCAAAATATGTTTTAATTCATTCTTCTGAATCAGAACCGTTCCCTTTGCTTGAAAGAGTTTTTCAGTCGTGCGATCTTGTGGATGTTGATGGAGGAAAGTTGAGCGATTTTCTTTTAAGAAATGAAAATGGGTGGTTAACCGAATGGGTATTTGGAGGGAACGATAAGGATATAGTTGCATGCGCTTATGATGCTTGGCTTTCAAGAGGAAAGGACACTATAGAATCAAATCAGCTTGAGAATCTTATAGAAGATGAATTCAAGAAAAAAAACATTGAACCGAGGGACTTTATTTTTACAGAAGTTTGGGGCGGATCAAGTTTAAGTGTATCACTTAGAAGAAGAGTCGAAGATGTGCTTGAAAACATAGAGATAAATTATGGCAAAAAATTTGATGATTTATCACCTGAAGAAAAAAATAGAGCGAACGAGAGAATAAAAATGAGTTTAGAAACAATGTTGAGAGATTATCGCTCACATTTAGTTCAATTTGTTCAATCAAGGACTTTGCACTATGGGCCCGAAAGACTTGCATATTATTTGATGGCAAAATGGATGGAGAGAACTAGAGATCCCTTGTGGGAAAAAATTGTTAATGCAAGCATAAAATTCTTTGCAGAAAAAGATGGAAAAACTATAGGAGAATGGATGAAAGAGAAAGAATTGAATCCAGGAAAATTATCAATCGATGATAAAAAGTTCAGATTGATGTATGAAATTTGGGTACCAGCCGTTTCTGCAAGATACATATATGGACATCTCTTTCCAAAAGAACATGAAGATCCGAAAAAGCATTTAGACGGAATGATCTTTGTACTTGAGTCACCGATGGGGGGAAGAGGGATAGAAGAGTGGTTGAGACTTGGTAATCCTTATCTGTTTTATTTCCTGATAGAGGAAGCAAATCAAAAAGCAGGCAAGGAAATTTTTGCTTTAGCTCTAGATTTTGAACACATGTTAAGTTTAAGGTTTGATCCTGAACTAGTTATAAAACTTTTGCCAGAAAATGGAGGGAAATATGTAAGAGTAATTCATGCTGGATGGCCATCAACTCTAGCTCCTTCTCATCTTCCAATTGAAATAGGTTCAGACCAGCAAAGATATCTTTACGAGAGATATTATGAATTGAGGCAAAAGGGAATGGGTAAAGAAAATGATGTTTTTATAGTCTTTGAAAGAGGTGGGCCAGAAACTTTCCAACAATCTATGATTGCTTTGAAACTGATTGCAGAATTTTTAAAAAACAATATAAACCCCAAAGATTTAATAAAACACCCCGAATTCTTTGGGATAAAAATAGGAGACATAGCTTCCGAACAGAGACAGCTTACAGCTATTCGAGAGCATGCTTATGATCCTTTGAAAGGTTTGCTCATGGTTCCTGAGGAAGAGCATGGCATGCTTGGCAGAGCAGCTGTAGATAGAGGAAAAACAGAAGAATGGAGGAAAGAAAGATTCAGATAAATCTCTATTCAAAATGTCTCTTAGCAAAATCCAAATTTTCCTTGTTGCCTATATCAATCCAGAAGCCTTTTACCAATAAGAACTTACACTCAAATCCATTATCTATCAGAATTTGAATAGAATCAGTTATTTCATATTCACCTCTTTTTGAAAGTTTAGTCTGTTCTATTGCATTGAAGATTTCCTTAGGTAGAACATAAATTCCTGCATTAGCAAGATTAGTTGGCGGGTTTTGCGATTTTTCCACGATTCTTATTACTCGATCATCTTTTATTTCTAGAACTCCATAGTTTTCAGGATTTTGAACTTCTTTTGCTGCTAAAACAAGACCACTTTCCTCACTTTTTTTAACAATCTCTTTTATCAAGTCTTTTTCAAATATCACATCACCATAGATCATAAGAAATTTATTTCCTTTTACCAATTTTTTTGCATAGTTCACAGCATCAGCAGTCCCAGCATCCAGCCTTTCCTGTTTGACGTAAGATATTTTTACTCCAAACTTTTTTCCATCAGAAAAATAGTCGACTATTTTTTCTGCCTTATAGCCAACAACCAGTATTATATTTTTCACTCCGTTTTCCCTTAGATTGTTAATTATGTGTTCCAATATTGGCTTATTTTTTATTTCAATCATTGATTTGGGCAAATCTTTAGTAAGCTCCTTTAATCTAGTGCCTTTTCCAGACGCAAGTATGACAGCTTCCATAACATTTTATTGTTCGGCTGATTTCAAATATTCTAATTGTTTCCCATCTACAGGATGTCGTTGGTCCAAAACACCATTTTTAACAAAATATAACAAGGCGCCTGGTCTGTGGTGATCAAATATGACTTTCAAACCAAGTTCTCTTTTTAGAAAATCTAATTTAGCTGATGCAGTTTTTATTTCTAACTTATCTGTTCCTTTACCATCTTTATAAACACAGCATGCTATGCTACTCTCGCTGAACTCTCTCATTATCTCTTCCATATTGTCACTTTTCGATTTCCATGGTTCAAACCCTATTGAATATGTCACTTGTATCACCATATATCACTATCTAGTAGTAGTAAAATATATATAGAGGAGAAATCAAATCAAATATATGCCTATAGAAAAACTAGAAGATGAATTAGAGGATGTTCACTTGGCTAAAAAAGAAGAACAAGAACAGAAAGGGCCTTCTAAAGAAATCTATGCAAAAATCGTAAAATTCACTAATGATGCTAGAAGACAGTACGGAGACATAATCAAATCAGTTCTGGTCTTTGGTTCAGCCGCTAAAGGAACTATGATTAAGGGTTCTGATGCAGATCTCTGGGTTGTTCTTGACGACACAGCAACAAAAACTTCTGAAGATTTGGACAAAGTGAATTCACAACTTTACTTGATTGCGCATGAGCTGAAAGATATACACGTTCAAACAACTACGCTCACAGAATTTTGGCAATGGATAAAAATGGGTTCGCCAGAGCTTGTTAATTATCTAAGATATGGTTTGGTCATTTATGACACAGGTTTCATCAAGCCAGTTCAAAGAATGCTTCAGATGGGTTTGATTCCGCCAAGCGAGGAAACGATCAGCCTGAAAGCAAGGGCTGCTGATGCAAGATTGAAAAAAATAAAACTTGATTTGAAATCCATGATTTTTGAACTGAGATATACAGCAACTGACATGGTTCAATCTGTTGTGATGTATTTTTACAAAGCTCAGCCAGATCAAAAAGCAATTCCAGGATTTTTAGAAAAATTAGTTGCAGAAAAAAAACTTGAAAAAGAATATGTGAACAAGTTCAAAGAATTGGATCAGTTGTGGAAAGACATCGACCACAAAACAATAAAAGAAGTCACTACTGAACATCTGAATAAAGCTTTACAATTAACAAAAGAAATCATTGAGAGATTTAAGAAGCTTTTACCAACTGAGGTATTGGGAGAAGAATTACCTGATATGGAGTGATGAAATGAAAAATGAAAAACAAAAAGATGAAAAAGAACCTGAGAAAAAAGAGATCAAATCAGTAACAAAAGAAGAAAGATTGAACGAAGTGAAAGAATTTTCTAAACAAGTTTTGAAAAAATATGGCAAATACATCAAATGTATTGTCATGATGGGATCAGTCGCAAGGGAAGAGTTCAAACCTAAAAGTGATATTGACATTTTTGTTGTGATTGATGATACATCCTATAAAATCACTCCAGAGTTGCATGACAAAATTGATGAAGACTTGGAAAAGATTGCAGAAAAAATTTCAGAAGCAATTTCTATTCAGCCCTCTTATACTCTAACAGAATTTTGGGATTTTGCAAGAGTTGCTCATCCAATCATTTACAATTTTATCAAGGAGGGCGTTTCTGTTTATGATACAGGTTTCTTTGAGCCAGTCAAAAGACTTTTAGAGATGGGAAGAATTCCAGCAACACGCGAAGCGATTGAAAGCTACATGGAAGGTGCACCGAAGAAACTAATGAGAGCTAAAACTGTCAAACTGCTCATGCTAGCTGAAGACTGCTATTATGCCATGCTTAACAGCGCGCAAGCAGTTCTCATGTTCATGGGTCTTTCACCACCAGTTCCAAACAAGGCTTACGATGATGTAAAAAAGTTTTTAGTTGAACCAGGAATACTTGAGCCAGAATATGCTGAATGGCTGAAAGAAATCATTGATATAAGAAAAAAGATAGAACATAAAGAAATGATGGATGTCACAGGAGCTTTTGTCGACGAATGGATTGACAAATCAGAAAAATTTGTTGACAAGATGTTCTCTTTGCTCAATGCATTAGAAATAAGAAAGAAAGAAAAAATTTTGGAAAGAACTCATGAAGTCTTGCAAAAGGCAGCCATCACTGCTTTGAAAACACTGAATAAAGTTCCTGAAAAGAATGAAGATGTTCCACTAGCTTTCAAGCAAGAGTTCATTGATAAAAAAATAGTTGAAGGATATTACTGGGACATTTGGAAGAAAATTGAAGACATGAAAAAGATGGCAGACAACAAGAAGATAACAGACATTCCTGACAAAGAAGTTTATGAGATGAGAGAGTGGGTTAGAAAGTTAATAAGAGACTTGGCGAAAGTTTTGAAAGATAAAGAAATTAATGAAGATAAATAAAGTGAATTTTTATTATATACTTCGTATTTTATTATATCCATATAGTTGTCTCAATTTTAAAGTTTCTTCACTATCTCCAGGATGTACAAATTCAAAATCAGTAATATTATATGGTCTTGACATTTTCTCTATTTTTTAAATAGAACAATAAAAGATTTAAATTATGTTCTACTCTTCCTTAGCTTTCTTCTCAACTTCTTCTTCTATTCCTAACTTCTCAATCAATTCTTTGTATCTGTTTCTGATCGTAACTTCTGTGACACCGACTATATCAGCAACTTCTCTCTGCGTTCTCTTCTCACCAATTAAAACACATGCAATATAAATAGCCGCAGCTGCCACACCTGTAGGACCTTTACCAGAAGTGATGTCATGCTTCTTAGCCTTTCTCAAAATTTCTATGCTTTTTGCTTGAACCTTATCACTTAATCCAAGCATTGAACAGAATCTAGGAACATAAGTCATTGGATCTGCGGGAAGAATTCTCACACCCAACTCTCTTGCAATATATCTGTATGTCCTTCCAATCTCCCTCTTGTCAACACCACTGGATTCAGATATTTCATCCAATGTTCTTGGACTTCCAAACTCTCTTGAGACAGCATAAGTTAATGAAGCAATAACCGATTCTATGCTTCTTCCTCTTACCAATCCCTTATTCACAGCCTCTTCATAATATCTTGCAATTCTTTCGTGTATCGTTCTAGGCAAATTCAAAAATGAAACTATTCTTTGTAGTTCAGACAAAGCAAAACTAAGATTTCTGTCCTTAGATTTGATCAATCTCTTGTGCCATTTAGTCAATCTATAGTATTGAGCTCTTTTTTTAGCTGGTACCTTGTACAGTTCGCCAAGACCTTTACCTATTTCAGTTGTTAGACCTTTGTCGTGCTTGGTGAAAGTCAAAGGAGCACCGCCTCTTGCTCTCTTGCTCATCTGTTCAGAATCAAAAGCTCTCCATTCTTGACCTGTATCAATGATATCTTGCTTCAAAACCAGACCGCACTTAGAGCAAATAAGTTCACCGCGCGAAGGGTCTTCGATGAAAGAAGTGCTACCGCACTCTTCACATCTTGCCATCTGTTTTGTCGGTTTTGCAACACTTTTTTTAGGCATTTTATCACTCTTTAGTGAACATATATTTCTGAAAAGCTTAATAAAATATATACCGAAACATACTTAAAGCTATGCTTTTTTGGTTCTGTCTAATCTAAGGGACTTCTAAAATTTTGTCGAATGACGGGACTTGCTGAATGCTTCTTGTTTTAGATTGTATATCCATTTTTCATAAAAACTATCATAGAGACTTTTGAACTGCTTCCAATTCTCTCCTCGTTTGAAAATGAAAATAGTTTTGTTCGCTATTTCTGGGAAAACCCATAACTCTACATTTTTATTTGTCAAATATTCTATCACTTTATTTATTTCACAAGCTTTACACTCACCAGCAACATATTTTTCTTGTTGTTTGCTCTTGGCTAAAACATCAGGAATACGACCAAAAAAATCTGTGTTTTTATTTCTAGTAATAGCTGTTTCAGTTCCCAATATTTCAAATCTATGTTTTTTTAATTCTTCACTAAGAATATACTTTTCTACGGACTGAGTGCTGTCAATTCAATTAGGTAATTTATCAGGAATTTTTATTTTATCCAATTTTATTTTCTGAATCACAACTGCATTATTTTGAATAAAACAAGCTACTAAATATTGAGCTTCATTGTTATAGTATCTTGAATCGGGTCTGATTAAAATATTTGCGACTTTTTCAAACAGCCTCTCAGTAGGTAATTCATAACTGTTCTTTCTCAATACTTCTGAAAAATCATCTATGAAATCCATATGAATTTATTGCAGACTTTTCCTCAATAAGCTTAACCATCTGTTTCTGTCAAGCTGTAAATCAATTTCTGCTTTTTGTGATGGTGTCAAGCCGTTTAATCTTGATGCTTTCTGATAAAATTGTAATAAGTTCTAAATCCTTCTATTAGTTCAACTGTTGTTAGTCTTGATTTAAAACCACGCATAACTTTGTCTCTTTCTCTGAAAGTTCCATGAAATCTTTCTATCCAAATTTTAGTTTCAAAAACCAACTTTAATTAAGTGAATTCAAGATGTCCAAACTAGTCAAATGCCCGATCTGTGGCAGGGAAAACCCAATTAACAATATAGTATGCTCCAACTGCGGAACAAATCTTGATTTTGCGATCAAAGAAGAAGCCTCAAACCATTCAGACAAAAAAATAAAAAGCAAAGACATTGAAAATATTTTGAAAGATTTAAACATTGATTTAAAAAAACCCAAACAAAAACTTGGTTTTGAAATTCTCAACCCAACTGAAACAAAACTTTTTCTCTTTGTCAACCTGGTCTTCACTTCTCTCTTCCTTCATCTCCTAGTCAAATACAAAATCATTTTCATTTTAACATTCTACCCAACACTCTACTGGTTTTCCTGCTATTGGGCAACAAGAAAAACTTTCGAATGGGCAAGCTTCCTCTACCAATTTGTTCTTTTGATATTCTCGTTTCTTTCAATATTCTATCTAGTTCCAACTTTTTTAATTTCTTCCTGACTTTTTGGCACCCTCTTCAACTTTTCTCCGCAAACAGGGCATTCTTTCCTGCCTTCAAAAAATTTCTTACAGTTTCCACAAAAATATTTCCAAGTTATCAGTTTGGTTATCTTTCCACTAAAAACCGAAATATATTTTATTCCAATTTTTTCTGCAACATTCTGTATATTTCTATCATCAGAAACTATTGTGCAATCTTTTTCCAAACCCAAGGCAAGAATTTTCTTGTCAGTCTCAGAAAGTTTTTCCAAATCCCCAAGATCTCTTGCAACATCTTCTATTTTTTTCACAAACTCTTTTTCCGGCTCAACAATTTTTAAATTCAATCCAGAAAGTTTCATCGAACTTATCTTGTCTTTCACTTCCTTCACAACCTCATCAGCAGTAAAGATCTCATCAAATTTCCTGAAATCATTCAGATAGATGATCGCAGAAGTGTCGAGGGCAACTCTCATGCTATTATCTACCATAAGAATAAAAATAAAGCTATCTAAAACCAAATAGTTTTAGCTTGGTGATAAATTGGTTAAAGAATTTCCATTACTGCCTTTGGAAATCCTTGCTAAAAAAGCAGGAAAAGAAGTAGGAGCCGATAGAGTTGCTGCTTCAGCTGTTGAAGAATTAAGAAACATTCTTTTAGAATTTTCTGACAAGATTGCTATTGAATCAGTAGCGGCTGCTCACCATGCCAAACGAGTTACAATAAAACGAGAAGACATAGTCATGGCGATAAGGTGATTTTTTTGGCAAAAACAACTTCAGAAATAAAGAATCTAAAACCAAACGGTTTTGTCTTGATCGACGACGCCCCATGCAGGGTTGAAAGAGTGCAAGTAAGTTCCAGCGGAAAACACGGACATTCAAAAGTTAGGCTCGATGCCCTTGGTCTTCTCGACAATGTGCGAAGAAGCATCATCAAACCAGCTGACGATGTTGTTGATGTTCCAATTGTTGAGAAAAAGAAAGCGCAAGTTTTATCAATAACTGGAAATAAAGCTCAGATCATGGACTTGGCAGACTATTCTGTTTTTGAACTTGACATACCTGAAGAAAGAAAAGACCAAGTAAAGCAAGGCGAAGAGATAGATTACTTTGAAGTTATGGATGTAAAAACTTTGAAGGAATTGAAATGAAAAAATTAATTTTTGTTGCAATAGCTTTTCTTTTTTTAATTTCTTCTGTTACTGCTGAAAACGTTACAAATCAGACAACTACCACAACCACGCAGAGTCCATCAGCAATTTCAACAGCAAAAGGAGTTTACAACTTTTTGATTTCGATCAACCCAATTCTTTTACTGATCTTGGGAATAATCTTGATTCTAGCTGCCGAACTATCAAGATTCGTCGGAATAGTCCTGATAATTTTCGCTCTAATCCATCTATTAATTTTATTCTTCCGTTAATTCAGTAAGCAAGTTTTACAAGTTTTGTCCCGCAAGCAGGGCACTTCTTCTCCTTATCAGAAAATGTCTTGTTGCATTTGTTACAATATTTCATATGCTATCTAATAGAAATTAATTGTCAACCAATTTAAATCCATAATTTTTTAGCAAATCCCTTTTCAAACTTGAAGAAACTTTCTTTTTATTCTTCACAGTAACAAACTTTCTTTTTATTTTTTCCTCTTCAACCAGTTTCTTACTGCTCAACCTCAAAACTTCTATTTTTTCCATGCTCTCACTGAATATAGCTTCCGCTAACCAGTTGAAATGAAGAAATGTTAAACACTACCATTTTTCTTGGATCAAACTTTTAATCGAGATCAACAACCTCAAGATTTTAGTAAGAGCCAGCTGAACATCTCGCACGAATGCTTGATGCTTACACTGCTCTCCTATCAAGCTTGTAGTCTACAAGGGCCTTTGTCCTTTTACCGGCTGTTGCCAGTCAGCAAAAAGATTGGTTGTCTATTTTTCCGGATGGTTTCGTCCTTAGATGCTTTCAGGACTTATCCATGTATGGCTTGGCTGCTCGGCACGCATTCACGACCGATTGACCAGAGGCCACGGGGGGACGTTCCTTTCGTACTTGTTCCTCCTTCCAGTCAGACAACCAGCACCTCCAATAGATAGCGACCGAACTGTCTCACGACGTTCTGAACCCAGCTAGCGTCCCCCTTTAACCAGTTTATGCTCTGACGTACGAAGTACGTCTGTGCAATGGGCACCTGTACCCTTGGCTGCTGCTGCACAGCCAGGAGGGGGGGAGCCGACAGCGACGCACCAACGCGCCGGGTCAATATACCCGCTATGTATTATTTGTGGAAGCGAAAACCTGTGGGCTTTCACCGGCCACGGGCCCATTATCCCCGAGGTAGCTTTTCTGATACCACCGGCACCCATTAAGGGTAACCGATGTATCGCTAACCCATGCTTTCGCAGCCGGTTCTCTTGCTTTGCAAGAACCGGTCAATCCAGCTTTTGCGTTTGCACTCTACTCGAGATTTCTTTAAGGCAATTGCAACTGATTTTACTCATCAGCTACCTCCAAAATCATCTTTTATCATTCTGGAACGGTCTAATCATTGTCAGTTACAATCGTAACCTCGATGAGCTGAACTTTGGGCGCCCTTGATACCTTCTCAAGGGCGTACCGCCCCAGCCGAACTGCCCATCTGATGATGTCCTATTGCTAGTAAGCAATACAGTTTTGAAAAGGTAGTGTTACACTTTCCTCTCAGCTTTTGCCCGAAAGCTAAGCCTTGACGAGTCCTACCTACTCTATGTAGCCGAAACCGTATCACAACATCAAACTGCAGTAAAGCTCTACGGGGTCTTCGTTTCCCATTGGAGGTCTCTGGCCTATTCACCAGAACAGCATTTTCGCTGGGGTCCATCCCAGGACAGCAGGGAAGTTGTTAAGCCATTCAAACAGGCCGTCAATTAAACGGCAAGGGACTACGCTACTTTACGACTCTCAGAGTTAGAGCCGCCGTTTACCGGGGCTTCTACCTATTGAACTAGGCTATCACACACCGATACTGGGCAGGCTTCACAGACTGTACTTGTGCTTTCGCATTAGCAGTCTGCTACGTTTTTGTTAAACAGTCACTTCCCCTTGGTCACTGCGACCTGCCGCTCCTTGCGAAGCAACAGGCATCCTTTCTAGCGAACATACAGGACCAGATTGCCGATTTCCCTAGAATGGTTTCTCCCAACACACCTTCGCCTTCTCAGCGTGCTTACCTGTGTCGGTTCTCGGTACGGACATGAAGAATCCGATAAACTTCCTTTTCACGGGCTCTAGGAATTGGTTGAACTTAGCATACACCAAGCTATTCTTGCTTTCACCAACTTCTCCTCATGACAAGACTCCGTTGGTTTCAACAATTAACTTGCGTCAACCTATTCCAAAGCGTTGGAAGTTTAACTTGCGTCACCGCGTGTATCTCCATGATAGCAGAATATTAACTGCTTTCCCTTTCAGGTGTTCCGGTTAAGGGCACCTTTAGGACCGACTGACTGTCAGATGACGGTCATTGCTGACAAACCCTTAAGCTTTAGGCGATTGGGGTTCTAACCCAACTATGATGCTACTTATAACAGGATCTTCTATGCTATACGGTCCACTCTTGCTCACGCAAAAGCTTCTATCCATACAGCATGCCTCTCTACTCTTGCTTTCGCAATCTAAGGTATCGGTAGCTAACTTAATCCCTTCCATTTTCAGGGCCTAAACCCTCGGCGGGTAAGCTGTTACGCACTTTTTAACTGATGGCTGCTTCTGAGCCTACAGTCCCGCTGTCTGAGGGGTTAAACTCCCTTCCATTTTTATTTAGCATTTTGGGACCTTAACCTTAGGATGGGGTGTTTCCCTTTCGGATATCGAACTTAATCCAATACCCTCACTCCGATCTTCTACGGCAGCAATAGATTCTGAGTTTGGCAGGATGACTGAACCTTTCGGTCCTTGATCAACCAATCAGTAACTTTACTCTATTACTTGCCTCTGATCAGGCTGTACTGACACACATTTAGAGAGGAACCAGCTATCACCAGTTTCGTTAGGCTTTTCACCACTAACCCCATGTCACCCGAGGGATTTGTTACTCACCATCGGTAGCAGGCCTCCATCTCTCTTTCGAGAGACTTCACCTTACACAGGGTTAGATCAACTGGCTTCGGGTCTTACCCCAGTAATTTCTGGCGCTTTCACACCATGCTCCTGGCTGCTTGCGCAGTTGCGAGCTTATTGCTTTCGCTTCGGTTGCTTGGCTAAAACCAATTAACCTCACTACTGAGATAAACTCCCTGTCCCGTTTTTCGGAACGGATGACATGACCCTGTAATCTGTTCCTCGTACCGATTGTTCACACAATCTTCCTTCAGAACAGAACCTTCCGAGCCATGTCTGACTATCTCCAACTTGGTTTCAGGATCTTTTCACCCCGCTTTCGCGGTGCTTTTCATTTTTCTGTCACCATACTAATCTTCTATCGGTCTCTGTTTGTATTTAGAGTTAGGGGTTAATGCCCCCCAAATTCCTGCTTCATATCCAAGAAGCAGTATTCAGGATACTTGGCATCTTCCTTCTTACCTTCCTCTACGCGACTATCACACTTTTACGTGCTGCTTTCCAGCAAACTTCGAGTCAGTAAGTTAGGAAGGACCCAAGTCCTACAACTCCACATCCTGTTGCTTCTTCAGCAACAGTTCGGTTTGCTCTTCGCCGCTTTCACTCGCCGTTACTGACGGCATCGCAATTGCTTTCTCTTCTTCTGCCTAATAGGATGCTTCAATTCAGCAGATTCCTCTTGCTCACGCAATAGCCCGAAGGCTATGAATCACATTAAAAGATCTTAGGGTCTAGGTCTGCGTGCGACTAACCTAAGCTTTTCGCAGCTTGCCACGCTCTTCTTCAGCAAACAGAGCCCAACCATCCACCAAGTGGATGCTGTTATTAGACCTCTTTAATTAGTTTGATCCTATGGTAGTGTCATTATACGGTTTCTTACAGACAGTTCGCTCTTCATCTTTTCTCAGACGCTGTCGGTATCAATCATCAACCTCACTCTTCACCCCATATACAGCAGATAGGGAGTTGCATCCAAATTTTAAGATGTCTTAGAAGCTCGCAAGGTGTCCACATCTTCATATTTTAATCAGTTAAAGGACACGCTCATCGCTAAAAAAAACCAATGCAGCATTTAGGACTGCATATTGACACCGGTAAATAGTAAATTGTTGTTTCTCCTTTATAAGATTTTCTATTTTTTTGAACTCCAATATATATTTTATAAAGGATGTATTTCTAAACACATTTTCAAACATACAATTCTTATGGTAATTTAATAAAAGTATTGGCTATATTCATATCCCATTGCTTCCTTCATTTGTGTTGCTTTTTTGATGAGTTCAATTCCTTTTTCTTTTGCAAAAAAAGAATGATTTGTTTTGCCCAAGTATCCTTTATTGACGAGATACATAAGATGATAATGAAGAAGTTGTCTTAAGTTTTCTGTTCCCTCGAAAGAATAGTATAATCCTCTTCTTTCAAATGCATGATGAATTGGAACCCAATGTTGTAAAACACTCACTTGTAGTGGTTTAGAAGAATATACTAATTCTCTTAACAGAGTCATTTTCTTTCTGTCAGCTAAAATATTATACTCTTGATCTGTAATTCCAAGTTTTTGTATCAAATCATGAAAACTAATTTTTGTTGAAGATTCGGAGCTCATTTCTATCGTTTGTTTTTTAGAGAATCAAAGATTTAAAGTGGACCGTAAAGCAGACCAGACTATAGTAGGTCTCCTAGCTGAATATAGTATATTATGATTTTATTCTTATATCAGAGCAGTTATTATTTTTTCGATAATAACTTATAGTTATGATAAAGTGGAATAAAAAAGCATGGGATAGGATCTTCAAGAAAGAAAAGATGATTTTTCCAACTATCCTTAAAGATATGCCAATAATTGTCAATTTTTTTAAGAAAAGAAAAGTTAATAGAATTCTCGATTTGGGTTGTGGCACAGGAAGACATTTAATTTATTTAGCAAAACGTGGCTTTGATGTGTACGGAATTGATATTTCTAACTATGGTATAAAAATTGCTAACAAATGGTTAAAAGAAGAAAATTTGAAGGCTCATCTAAAAATCGGTGACATTTATAAGAAATTGCCTTACGAAGATAATTTTTTTGATGCAATAGTAAGCACAAAAACAATTCATCATGGCAAAATAGAAAACATAAGGGCGTTGATAAAGGAAATGGAAAGAATTCTTAAGCCATATGGTTTAATTTTTATTACGGTTACTAAAAGAAAGTCCAAAAAGGAAATACCTAAAGAAAAATTATGGAAAATAAAATTCATTGCGTCGAGAACCTACATACCTTTGACTGGTGATGAAATAGGGTTAATTCACTACTGGTTTAATAGAAAGCTATTGAAAAAAGAGTTTAGAAATTTCAAAATTTATAACATTTGGGTTGATTCTGAAGCCCATTATGCCTTGCTCGGAGAACTTAAAAAGAAATTGTCGTTAGAGTGCTAGCTCTCAGACTACTCTCTATACTGCCTATGCTTTGCTATAGGTAAACTTTCTGTTTTCTTAATTTCGATAAAAGTTCTGAAAAATTGTTTGTTCATTATAAAAGGAAAATCTATTGGAATCAAATCGTTTAGCTTGTGGAATCTTGTATGGTTGTAAATAGCCCATATCATTGTTTTGTAGTTTTTCAAGTTTGCTGGAATAATTTTACCGCAGATTCTACATTTTAATTGAAAAATGTTATTTGTTTGCATATCTGGGTCTTAGTTTAGATATTTATTATTAGTCTTGTTCCGATGTTTAACGAGCTTTTGTTTGAAGCCTTAGTAATCAAAGAAAAAATTTAAAAAGTTAAGCAAAGAATAAAAAGTTTACTATTTATTTAAGAAATATGACAAATGATAAAACAAATGCTTGTGCGATATATTCCATACCAGATATGGGCTTCCAACAAGAGACTGAGATTATTGAAAGAAAAGGAATCGGACATCCAGACACATTAGCTGATGCTTTGGCAGAAAACCTTTCTGTGGCATACTCAAATTATGCATTACAACAATTTGGAGTAATTCTACACCATAATTTTGATAAACTTGGAATCCTAGGTGGAAGGACAGATGTCACATATGGATATGGAAAATTTACATCACCTATAAGGGTTCTTCTAAATGGAAGAGCATCTACAAGCTTTTCTGACATACAAGTCCCTATGAAGGATATTCTTGAAGGAGAAGCTAAACGATTTTTAAAAGAGATATTTGGTGAATTAATCAACCCGTATCAAGATATAGAATTGCAGTATAATATAAGTACTGCAAGTGGCCCAGGCAAAATTAGGGAGAGTAAAGGTTCTCGGGCTTACTTATTTAATCCACGTTCGATTAATGAAGTAAAAGGTTATGATAGATTAGTATCAAACGATACTTCGGTCGGATGCTCATATGCGCCACTTTCAACATTTGAACAAACAATTTTTAGCATAGAACAGTATTTAAACAATCAAAAGTTGAAAGACGGATTTCCGTGGATTGGTACAGATATAAAAATTATGGGTGTGAGAGTAAAAAATAAAAAATCCATTACCATTTGTGTTCCTCAAATTGCGAAATATGTTCCCTCCCAGTCAGCATATAAAGAAAATATCGAAATAACCAAATCGTTAATTAAAGAATATCTTCAGGGCATTTACTCTGATAATGATGTCGAACTTTTTATTAATACACGTGATAACTATGAAAAACAAGATATTTATTTAACGGCAATTGGATCTTCTATAGAAAGCGGCGATGAGGGTCTTGTTGGACGGGGAAACCGTATTAACGGTCTAATAACACCTCTTCGACCCATGAGCATAGAAGGGGTTTGCGGCAAAAATCCAGTTTATTATGTTGGAAAAATATATAACATTGTTGCTTTCGATATCGCAAATCGCTTGTATGAAGAGACTAACCAAACAAATGAAGTTTTCTTGGTAGGCCAGAATGGTCGGGATCTTTTATCACCTTGGAAATCAATTGTAAGATTTTACGGATCTCTGCCAAATGAAGAATTGATTTCATCTATAATTGAAAAAGAGCTAGAGGAAATTCCAAAGATAACTCAAAAGTTGCTTAGAAAAGAGATAAATCTCTATTAGTTGATGGTGAAAGAATATGAGAAATATACATGAAGATTATGCTTCGGTCCAAAAAGAATATTTTGATAGTCATGGTTGGAATTTGAAAACATGCCCCAAGTGCAATTCTGCCTATTTTTCAAAAAAAGCCTTGAATACATGTGGTTCATACGAATGTGAAAAAGATTATACTTTCCTTAAACTTGGCGCTAGGAGAGAATTTTTTGAATTAGAAGAATGTTACAAAACTTCTATTGATTTCTTTCGATCAAAGGGCTATGAAGTTGCACGTCCTATCGATATTGTTCGAAAAGGTGAACGAACACTTTTTGCAAGTGTGGCAGGACAAGTTTTTGATGATGCTATCTATAAAGGTCAACATGTATCTTCTTCAAATATAGCATGTATTCAACCTGTCATTCGACTACAAGGCGAATCACTAGTAGGAAAAATAGAAGGATACTCTACATCCTTTTTGAATTTGTCGACTGATCGCTGGAATGGCACTCCCGAGCAGCATCTTGAAGCATTTGATGGTTGGTTAGACTTCCTATCTGCACAAGGTCTATATGCTGGAAATACCTCTCTTAAATACCACTATGAAGATAATGATTGGGGTACTTTCCATGTTCACTCTGAAGCATTAAGATTTAACTATGGTGGGTTAGAGTTGGGTATCGCTAACTTTTTTACTGATATCCCCCAACCAAGTGGAAGAATAGCAACAATGAGTGATATTAGTTTTGGTCTCGAAAGATTAGTTTGGGCTGTTAATAAATCTGAATCATATTTTGATGCTATAGGACCACTCATTTATGTTCTTTATAATCCTGATAAAATTATGCTAATGGATTCTATCCGAACTATGACACTTATGGCAGCTTCTGGAGTCGCCCCTGCGCATTATGATCATGGAAGCAAATTTCGATTACTAGCAAAGAAAGTCGCTAAATCTTTTGGTTTAGCACCCTATAAAGAACTTTCAGAATATTACTATAATCAATGGTCAAAATTTATTAATTTTAAATACGACTATAATGTTTGTGAGGACATGATTATGCAGGAAATTGAACGGAATTTAAATGTTGAGTTAGCTCAAGCTTTAGGTTTTAAGTGGATAAGCAATGATGTTCCAGAAAATTATTTACATTCACTCCTCAAAAAAAGGAAGATAAGACTTTCAGAATTGCGTGAGAAGATAAGAAAGATAAAGGATGGAAATGTGGTTTGAATGAAAAGAATATTTTTAAGTGGCGGTGGAGGGGCTTCAGATTCAATCTATTTAGATAAAAAATTTGTTTCTGTATTAGATCTTGATGAGCCTCTTATCTATATTCCAGTCGCAATGACATCTAAACCTTATGAAGAGTGTTATACTTGGTTTCAATCAATATTTCCACCTTTAGGAGTAAAGAAAATTGAAATGTTAGTAGATTTACGACATATCAATAAAAAAATACTTGATAACTCTACAGGGATTTACATTGGCGGTGGTGATACCATCAAGCTATTGAGAGAAGTCCATCAAAGTAATTTTGATCAGTATTTAATAAATTACATAAAGCGAGGAAATCCTGTATATGGCGGTAGTGCTGGAGCTATAATTTTAGGGAAGGATATCAGAACTGCACCAGAAGCAAGAGATCTTGATGAAAACAATTCCATGGGATTAAATATTTTGTCCGGTTATTCTGTTTATTGTCACTACGATCCGTCTCAAAACATCAAAAATATTCAAAGGAATCTTAAACACTCACTAATTGCTATTCCTGAAAGATCTGGAGTCTATATCGAAGGTAGGGATTTAGAAGTTTTGGGTTTTGAGCCAATATGTATAATCATGGATAAAGAAGAAATTATCCTTCGGCCAGGAAAAAAATATACTCTATAGTCTTATATTTTCTCTAGAAATAGTTTACATTCTTCATATACACTGTCTTCTGATTTTTCACCATCAATTATTTTCACAGGAACAGTTGTTTTAGAGAAATAAGATTCATATGTACTTATAAAAGTATCAATAAATCTTTTCTCCATCCAAAAATCTGGTAATTCTGCTGATTTTTTATATACTTTTCTTTTTCTTCTTTCTTTCATGATCTCTGGTGTAATTTTTAGATATACGAATGTAGATGGTAGTAAAAAATTTCCTTTGTGTATCTCTTCATATATTTTTTTATTTAATATTTCAGCAGATACAATTCCTGTATATTGTTCATATGCACAATTATAAGCAATAGAAGTCACATAACTTCAATCCATAACCACATTACCATCTATTAAAAGCCTTTTAGCTATTTGATTTCTTTCCCTTTCTTTTTTAATGAACCATTCTGCAATCTCTATTATTTCTTTTAAATTAGTACCGTTGCCCGGAAAAAATTCATCTTCAGATAATAGTTCTGAAATTTCAGTACTACTCCATAATCTAGATTTTCTTTTATTTTGCGCACAAGGATAGTTTTACCCGCACAGGGCAACCCTTCTATCACAATCAACTTATTTTGTCTTGCTTGGGATTTACTATGCATTTAAACACCTGTTAAATGGATTGAGGCTATAACAATCATGATAACAATTTTGCCATTATTTTGTTAATTCTATAATCAGTATAGTTGCAGTGAGTACAAGATACTCCATTTCTCCCTAAACTTTGTATAAGCTGTTTAGCAGATTCCCAGGTATCTTTTAAATTTTTATTATGTAAATTACCTAGAAAATACCCGTTTCTTTTTCCAAGTTGAGAACCTAAACAACAAGAATATAGGTCTCCATACGTATTGATAGCTACTTTAAAATATGGTACAAAACATTTCATCCCTTTTATATCATCTAAAGGTAATCTTTCTCTAATTTCAATTCTTGAATCGTTTATTTTTTTCAGACTAGTTTCGATATCAGTAAATTTTTCTTTAGGAATATTGGGAAGACCATATATATTGTATTTAATTACTACTGCATCTATTGGTAGTTTTAGTATATATTTACAAAATTCTTCAATTTCCGAGTAGTTTTTCTCATTAAGAAGGAAAGAAACACCTATAGAGAGTGACGACGATTTTTCTGACTTTAGTTTAATCAATTTATTAAGATTTTCTAGGACTTGTGAAAAAATATTTTGAGGTACATGTCTAATTTCAGAATAAGTACTTGGTTTAATAGCGTCTATGCTGAATCTAATCTCTTTACAATACATTAGCTCTAAAATACTTTCGTTAGGTAGAATACTGCCATTCGTTACAATCCTTACTTCCAAGTCATGTTTGCGAGCTAATTTTAATATGTCAGGCATACGCTGATCAAGAAAAGTCTCACCGCCACCAGAAATCGATAATTTTTGAATTCCTAAATTTTGCATTTCTCTAAACAGAGTGTCATATTCTTCTAAACGCATCACATCTTTTCTATTTTTATTACTATAACCTGTATTGTTCCAAAAACAATAGTCGCATTTTTGATTACATATATTAGATGGTTGTATTTCTATAATCATGGGATAAGGATAAAGACCTTTTTGTAATTTTTTTGTAGCTTCATTTATTGCCCCATATTGTTCATCTTCATGTTTCATTGTTATCTATAGAAACTCCAGTAGATTAATTATTTAAGCCTTTATTATTATATTAACAAGTCTGTCAAAATTTTTGTTAATGTGTATGCATAAATGGTAAATACAACAAATAATGTGTAAATTTGCTAAATAATCTATCAAAATAACTAAACAGCATTCAGAGGTCCTATTACCAAATCGAAATAAAAATTTAGGACCTTCTACCATAAATGCGATTGAAATGTCTAAATATAATTTCCTTACTTCCTTTTACTATTCCAACTATTCTTGACCTGCCTCTTACATAAACTCTGAAATACTTTTGACAATTAAAACATCTTACTTGTTTTATTGTTGTTGCATTCTGCTTAAAACCACAGTTAGGACATCTTACTCTAATTATAAACTCTGGATCAGGAACCTCAATTGTTATTCCTTTATTTTTCAATTCGTCTAATAATTTATTTCGTACAAATTCCGAAACATCAATTCTTGCTTTTATAACTGCTTTCTTGAGGTCCTTACCAAGCCATAAGTGAATGGTTCCGTTATTCTCAGACTTGTTTTTCAATTTGTCCAACGATATGTGCATATGCGTATTATTATCAGAACTGTTGCTCTCTATAGAACTATTGTTATTATTAGTTAGTTGTTCTCCCTTTACAACCCTCTCTTTATCTAGATCTATCTCTCTTCCTGTTGCATTTACGCATATGTGCATACTATTGTCAGAAGCTTGATTACCGGGCGATTGTTTATTTTCTTCCATCAAAACCATCTTTTCCTATCTTGATTTTCTTCACAGAATCCAGAGAAATGATTAGCCAATTTTTGTTGGTAATTAGGACCAAACTCTTGTCAGAAACATTGGCAATAGTTCCGCGAGCAAAAATCTCTTTCCCAGATTCTGAATAAAGTACTCCAACTTCTTTCTTTTCAAACTGTTTAACTGTTTGGTAATCTATCACTTCTATTCCCGGTTTTCTTTTGTTTTGAAGAATCGAGATAAGCCTTTCTCAAAATTCTAAACCATTCAGGCATTTTAGAAAGAATTTGCTGATTATATTTACTGTTCTTATCTTTCATTTCCTACACAAGGTCTAATAGCTCTAAACCAGAAGAAAAAGCTAGGTTTTTACCCGACACAAAATTTAATTATTTCTTTTCTTATTTTCTGGAATTTATTTACCTTTTTCTTATTAATTTAAACTTAGAGGTGAATGTATGGCAAGAAGAAGACGTGTAACTTTCTATGCCGAAGGTAGAAGAGTAAGCTTCTTAGCAAGGAGAAGAAAGAGAAGGTAGGTGTTTTAAATCGCAGAAAAATCCTATCATAAAACAATTAAGAAAACTATTGTAGAAATTGGTAAACTATCAAAAAGATATCAAATCCATGTTGAGGAAAATATACCTTTAACCCATAAACATCTACCTCTAATGTTCTTCTATAAACCAGAGGTTCATTTTGAAACTAAAGTTGGAAAAGTCTATATTTTTGAAATTTTTGATGACCAAATTAAAAAACCAAATTTGATTATTGCTGATATTATTCAATCCTATATTGCTCCAAATGTAGCAAAAGTATTCTTTATTGTAAAATCCAAGGAGGATGAAAAGAAAGTATACACACTGTCTAAAGTCATTGGTGAGAGATTGAAGCTTATGGGTATTAAAAAATTACCATTAGTAACTACTTATACAATAAGTAAAAACGAAGTTAGATCAAAGAGAATATTTAATATTTTGAAGAAATTTTCGAAAAAAGATAGATGGAATTAATAATTAATTAAATAATTTTCCTTATTTCTTTTCCCAATCTTAGCTGCATCAATCTCTTAACAAGAAATCCTAAAGTTTCTGGATCTCTAACTAATCTCAACATAATATCGTCCATAGACTTTCTCTTTTCTTCCAATTCCATTACAGTTAACAAATCAAGTATAGCTCCACAATGATTACAAAACTTACCAGTAGCAGGATTCATTTCTCTACATCTTGGGCATTTCTTTGGTTTTATCTTAGGTTCTTCCAACTCTTCAGGTTTCTTAATTCCGTATACTTTCAATAAAGCATCATCAACATCTTTACCAGACAAATGAATGTAGATAGAAGCCATTCTACTTGATTGTGTCCAACCAAACATTGTCTTTAATTGAGCTTCTGTCAAGTGTTTTGATAATTCTGTAGCTCTAGAATGTCTAAACAAATGAGGATGAATTCTTTTCTTGATTCCAACTCTTTCTTTAAGAGTTTTCAAAATCTTACAAGCAGTTTTGTATTCGATATTCTTAAGTTCAGCATTTCTTTTCAAAGGTCTCAATTCAATCCATAATGGTGATTCTGGATTGTCATTAAAAGGATGTAAGTTAATCCAATTATTCAAGTAAGGAGCTGATGCTATTAATCTAACCCTTCTTTGACCGGTTTTACCATTGACAATAATTTGACAACCATATTCATCAAATTGAACATGTTTTAATCTTAAAGATAGGACCTCTCCAATTCTGCATCCACTTTCATACAAAACAGAAATCAAAGCCTTATCTCTTGGATAAGAAGTTGCTTTAATCAGCTTTAGGACCTCTTCTTCTGTAAGCAATTCTTCAGGTAGTCTATTGTTTACATTTCTAATAGTCGAGTTAATCCATTTTACTTCTTCAGGATAATCTTCTGTATTCCTTAACCACTTATAGAACTTCTTCAAAACAACTTTGTAATCATGCTTGGTCCAATCAGTAAAATTACCTTTTTCTATTGCTTCCATAAGCTTGACAAGATCACACCTATTACAGGTCCTAAAATCCTTCTTCAGCATTTTAGCCAGTTGTCTCAATCTTATCAAATACTTTAAAGTACCAGATACCTTCAACCCTTCAGAAAAGCAGTTATCTGAGAACTTAATGATATCTGTTTTGTTGTTTTCAGTAAGTTTCGGATCGGCTCTTATTCTATCCAAAGTCTGCTGAAATATCTTTTTGTAATTATGAACAACTATTTCTTCAAACACGAGCTACTTCTGGGCGCACGACTATTTAAAGCTCTGGGATATCTACCTAAAGTTCAGTGGACCGACTGGGATTCGAACCCAGAACTTCCCGCCTGCAAAGCGGGCGGTCTACCGTTGACCTATCGGCCCCTAATGATTTATTCTACTATATTGGAATTTAAAGCCAAATAAAAATCTATAGCTCACGCTAATTCTCCAAACCAAAAGGAAATTTTGGTTGATTTTTGATGCCTGAGGAAGAACCATTGCACGGATCTTAAGGAGGTGATCCAGCCGCACGTTCCCGTTGCTGGGTAGACGGAAATTAATAACAATTTTTTGGCAGGGCTGTGTCAATTCACCTCCGACTCATCATTAATCAGAGTCAAGCCATTCTATCATATCACAACCCACTTAGGATTTATATTAAATTTTCCTCCGTCAACCTTACGGCTACCTTGTGGCGACTTAGCCCCTCTCGCAGAACTCAAACTCGGCATCGCCAAGAAGACGAGGTCTTGTTTGAGTTCCACTCGATTGGCTTGACGGGCGGTGTGTGCAAGGAGCAGGGACGTATTCGGCGAACGGTGATGACGTTCGCCTACTAGGGATTCCAGCTTCACGAGGATGAGTTACAATCCTCGATCTGAACTGAGCGTGCTTTTAGGGGATTTGCTCCTCTTTTCAGAGTCGCATCCCATTGTGGCACGCATTGTTAGTCGCGTGTGGCCCAGTGCATTCGGGGCATACGGACCTACCGTCGCCCACGCCTTCCTCTGGCTTATCGCCAGCGGTCTTTCATGAGTGCATTGCTTCCGAAGAAACAACTGGCAACATGAAATGTGGGTCTCGTTCGTTAACCGACTTAACGGCACGCCTCACGGTACGAACTGACGATGGCCATGCACCACCTCTCAGCTTGTTTGGTAAGCCCTTCAGACTGACCTTCATCCTGCTGTCGGCACTGGTAAGATGCCCGGCGTTGAGTCCAATTGAACCGCAACCACCACCCCTTGTGTGCTCCCCCGCCAATTCCCTTAAGTTTCAGCCTTGCGACCGTACTTCCCAGGTGGCCCGCTTAACACCTACGCTCCGGCACTACAAGCTCCCGAGAAGCCTGTAACACCAAGCGGGCAACGTTTACGGCTAGGACTACCGGGGTATCTAATCCCGATCGCTCCCCTAGCTTTCGTTCCTCACCGTCAGACCCGCTCCAGGTAGACGCCTTCGCCACAGGTCGTCCTCTCAAGATTATAGGATTTTACCCCTACCTTGAGAGTACATCTACCCTCTCTCGGTCTCAAGTCTAGCAGTATCTCCAGCACGCCTTGCAGTTTACTGCAAGATTTCACCAGAGACTTGTCAAACCGGCTACGAACGCTTTAGACCCAATAATAGTGGCCATCACTCGGGGTGCGGGTATTACCGCGGTGGCTGGCACCCGTCTTACCCACCCCTTATTCACTCACCTGTTTGAAGTGAGCAAAAGTTCTTGTAAAACAAGAACACTCCAAGTTCCCTTATCGCACGTGAATGCATTGTAAAGTTTTCGCGCCTGCTGCGTACCGTAGTACCTGGATTCATGTCTCAGAATCCATCTCCGGGCTCCTACTTCCATAGCCCGTATCCGTTATCGGTTTGTTGGTTCTTTACACCAACAACAGCCTGATAGAATGCAGTCCCATCCTTAGCCGCCGTGGCTTTGAGCATTGCAGCATTCCAGCAAGCAATGCCTATGGTGTATTAGCTTCAGTTTCCCAAAATTATCCACCAGCTAAGGGCAGGTTGACTACACATTACGGAGCAGTTCGCCGAGGGCTTACCCCTCGCGGCTCGCATGGCTTAGTCGAACTCGGATAGCAATGACCTCTGGCAGGATCAACCAGAATTGGCGGTTCTTCCTCTAGGTTTCATCAATCAACCTACTCTGATCGTTATTCAGAGATAAACTATACCATAGACTAGAATAGAACTTGTCATGTGCCGCTTAAGTTATGCGCAACTCAAAGTTCAACGCCGAGTCTATGAGTGCAATTAAAGATATAGACGCTCCTAATATTTAAAACTTGATGTTTTTGTGTTTTTGGTTTCTAATTCAAAAAATTATAAATTTATAAAAGAATTTATTATACCACATTTAACATTACAACATAAGAAAGAGAAACTTAAATTATTTATTGATAGAAAAATGGCCATGGTGGTGTAGCAGCTAGCATAAAGGCCTGTGGAGCCTTAGAGGTTTAATACCGAGGAAACCCGGGTGCAATTCCCGGCCGTGGCCCTTTAATAAAATTACATCTAATCTTTTCATTGAAGCATTGATTCAATAACAAAGTAGCCAGCAGCCTTTTCTCTTGCAATTCTTTTCACAACTTTTTTGTTGACCAAACCTATAACAATATTTCCAACTTTACCTTTCGGCATCATTGCTGCTTTTGCAATTTGATCAAGATCTTTTATTTGGGTTTCAGCTACTGCTTTAAGCGTCTTCATAGCTTCTATCACTTTCTTCTCGTCATCTGTCAATTCGATCATTAGTTCACCTCTTTTCTGTAAATTATTTGTTTTTATGTTTTTTAAATGCTGGGAGCGGGAGTCGAACCCGCGACCTCCGGATTTCTTACATCATCAAATCAGTACTCATTTGCTAATGCCATGAGTCCGGCGTTATAGCCACTAAACTATCCCAGCCTCTACAATTAATATGCATTAAAGATAAAAATATTTTAAGATGATTTAAATGAAGATTGTCGTTGCTGCTGTTCCCGGTGCAGGTAAGAGCACAGTTCTAGAATATGTAAAGAAAAAAATGCCTGAAATAAAGATTGTAAATGTTGGAGATTTGATTTTTGAGATGGCTAAGGATGGAATAAAAGATAGAGACGAGATGAGAGAAAAACTTTCAATCGAACAAGAAAGAATGCTTCAAGAGAAGGCTGCAGAAAAAATCTCAAAGATGAAAAATAAAATTATTTTAATTGACACTCACATGTGCATCAAAACACCGAGCGGTTATCTTCCAGGGATGTCTGATAAAATTGCTTCAATTGTTAAACCTGATGTTGTCATTGTTTTAGAATTTGATCCTAAGGATGTTCTCGAAAGAAGAAAAAAAGATTCAAAAAGAAAAAGAGATGTAGAAACAGAAGAAGTGATTGAAGAACATCAGAACTTTACAAAACAATTCGCTCTCAATACCGCTGCTAAAGTTGAGGCTGCAGTTGAAGTGATTAATTTAAGAGAAAAACAGAAAAAACCTTTCGAACATGCTTTAAAAGCTTCTGAAGAAATAATAAGAATAATAAAAAGAAATGTCAAGTGATTCTGATGGAAAGAACCTTGCTGATGGTTAAACCTGATGGAGTAAATAGAAAACTGATTGGCGAGGTTATAAAAAGAGTAGAGCAATCTGATTTGAAGATTGCTGCGATGAAAATGCAAAAACCAACAAAAGAATTTGCTGAAAGATTCTATCCTGATACTGATGAATGGTATAAATCTGTTGGTGACAGGGCAAAGACTGCTTTTGAAAAACAAAACCTTGATGTGAAAAAATATTACGGTTCTGATATACCAATAGAGATGGGAAAGGTTGTTAAAAAATGGTTGGTTGATTTTATTTCTTCTGGTCTTGTTGTCGCAATGGTTGTTGAAGGTGAGAACGCTATTCAAAGAGTTAGGAAATTATGTGGCAACACTTATCCTGATCTTGCTGACAAGGGAACCATAAGAGGAGATTTTGGAGTTGACACAGTTGAAAAGGCAAATAGTGAAGGCAGGTCAATTCACAATGTAGTCCACGCTTCTGGTTCAAAAGAAGAGGCTGAAAAAGAAATTAATTTGTGGTTTAAAGAAAAAGAAATTTGCAAAATATGAATTAATTTTCAATCAAAAAAATTTTCATCAAATATTTATTTCAGAAATACAAATAATATTATAGAGAATAGAATCCTATGGTCAATCACGAGCAAAAGAAAAAGCCAATTAAATTTTTGTTTGTATCCTTTGAAGCTTTGATAGGAGACCTTGCTTGGGAAATCAAAAAAGCAGGACATGAAGTGAAATATTTCATCCAACAAAAATCCGAGAAAGATGTTTGTGACGGATTCGTAGACAAGACCGACGATTGGGAAAAACTCAAAGAATGGGCAGATGTAATAGTTTTTGATGATGTTGGTTTTGGAGATATAGCAAACAAACTGAGGAAAGAGGGCAAACGAGTTGTTGGAGGAAGTTCATACACAGACAAATTGGAGGTTGATAGAAATTTTGGCCAGGAAGAAATGAAAAGTGCTGGTATAAGCACAGTTCCAAGCTGGGATTTCAACGATTTTGATGAGGCTATAAAATTCATTCAAAAAAATCCTGATAGGTATGTGGTTAAACCAAGCGGTGCTGCACAGAATGAAAAAGAACTTAGTTTTATTGGTCAAGATGACGATGGAAGAGATCTCATTGATATTTTAGACCACTACAAAGGCTCTTGGGGGAAGAAAATTAAGAACTTCCAACTTCAAAAATTTATACCTGGTGTGGAAGTTGCCGTCGGCGTTTTTTTCAATGGTAAAGATTTCGTTTTGCCAATAAATGTTAACTTTGAGCATAAAAAAATGTTCCCAGGAAACATAGGGCCAACAACAGGAGAAATGGGGACTTCGATGTTTTGGAGTGAAACTAACAAAATATTTTTAGACACATTGAATAAAATGAAGGCCAAATTGGTTGAAAGCGGGTATATAGGATATATAGATATAAACTGCATTGTAAATTGGCGTGGAATATATCCGCTTGAGTTTACATCTCGGTTTGGTTATCCTACATTAAGTATTCAAATGGAAGGTGTTTTAAGTGACTGGGGGGAATTTCTTTTTGCGTTGGCAAAGGGAGAAAACTTCGAATTTAGAACCAAAAAAGGCTTTCAAGTTGGAGTGGTGATTGCCATTCCACCCTTTCCATTTACAGACCCTGATGCTTTCAAAAAATATTCTGAAGATGCTGTAATAATGTTCAAGAAACCTGATTTTGCAGGTGTTCACATCTGTGATGTTAAATTGGTTGGCAATGACTGGCATGTTGCTGGCCAATCTGGATATGTGTTGATAATCACTGGCTCCGGAACAACCATGGAAGAGGCAAGAAAGCAAGCATATTCAAGAGTGGAAAATATAATGATTCCTAATCTTTTTTACAGGAATGATATTGGAGAAAAATGGGCGCAGGACAGGGACAAGCTTCATACTTGGGGCTATATTTATTAATTCTATAATAAATTACTACTTGAAATTTGATTTCTTCAAAATTTCTCAAAAGTCTTCTTTTCTCAACTTTTCTATTATTTTTTTTCTAAATCTATCTTTCTCGCCCGCGGTTGGCACCCATTCAATTTTTTTCAATAGCTTACACATCTTAACCATATTTTTGCCAAGAACTACCGTATCCTTTAATGCCCAATTGTATTCATCTTCTAATCCAGGGTACCATATCATTGCAAATGGTGGTGATATAAGACCAAGGTGAGTCATTGCCGTAAGCATACTCGCCGCAGCTGTTTCTCTTCCACCTTCGCTTTCTTTTGAAGCTGCAATATAACCTGCAACTTTTCCTTTTATCAAATAGCCAGAGCATGCTAAGCATGTCAACCTATCAACAAAATTTTTCATCAGCCCACTCATGTTAAACCAGTAAACCGGCGAAGCAAAAACTATGCCATCAGCTTTTATTATCAATTTATGAATTTCTTGCATGTCATCTTTTTGCTTGCAAGGGTACTTGCACAGCTCTGGATTCTTGCTGTAACATCCCAAGCATGGCTTAATATTTTTGTCTACAAGATGAATCAATAAAGTCTCTGCGCCTGATTTCTTTGAGGAATTAAGGGTTCTTTTCAAGAGCATAGACGTCGTACCATTCTTATGAGGCGAACCATTTATTCCAACGATCAGAGTTTTATTTTTCATAATATTAACTTAACAATTTGATATTAAATTAGTTTATAACTATTTTCACAACCTTTCTTTCAATGCAGATACAATTATTGGTAAAGCAATCGTAGCATCACAATAAACTGTATGAATTTTTGATTTGGCGTCGGTCTTCCCCCAACTGATGGCCTCTTCCAAAGTCGCTCCTGACAGCCCGCCATACTGCGGAACATCCGTTGTAATCTGTACAGCATACTTGTGCGGCTTGTCAGGAATTATCACTGATTGCAAAATATAATTTTTAGGCACGCCACCACCAAGAATTAATGCTCCCGTGCTTTTCTTTTGTTCTTTCAGTTCATAGTTCAAATTTATCAAAAAATCTAAATCTTTTCTTTCATCAACGATTATCTTGCGCTCTTGGGTGTGCATCCACACCTGCATGCCTAGGATTGAATCAAAGAATGCAGGTACGATTATTTTTACATTTTTTGAAGCAGCAGATCTGACAATTGAATTCTTGTCAAACGCTCTTCCAATTTTTTCCACCAATTCGTAAGTTGAATAAGATCCTTCATCGATTGTTTTTAAAATCTTCTGGATTTCCTTTTCAAATTTTATTGAAGTTTTATCAGGCGAAATTATATCATAAATTCTGCTTATTCTCTGCTCGCGCATTTTTTTGTCGTCGACTTCTGATGGGTTGCATTGGATATACTCTTCACCACCAAGGGCGATTGCCAAGTCATGCGTTATATTTGCTCCGGTAGAAACGATTATGTCAACCCACTTGTTTTTTATCATCTCTATTACACACTTCTGCATGCCCGCAGGGACCAGTGCTCCTGACAAGCCTAAAAACTTCGTACAGCTCTTATCTCTTATCATCTCTTCAATTATGTCAACAGCCTCTCCGAGATTTCTTGCATTAAAAGAAGTTCGCTTCAACTGCTTGACAAGCTCGTCAACAGTTTGCCTTTTGGGAATAAAATCTTTAACGTTCATACTCATATATTATTGATTAGAAATTTAAAAATGATAATATGGAAATAAAGGAAGAAGTAGCGAAAGTTTTAAAATCGGTTTTGAAAGATGTGGATGTGGAGAAATACTTGGAGGTTCCTCCGCAACCTGAACTAGGAGATATGGCTTTCACCTGTTTTGAACTTGCAAAAGCAGAAAGGAGAAATCCAAAGGACATGGCAATAGATATTGTAGATGGAATCAAACTGCCAAAAGATTCTTTTATAGAAAAGATGGAAGTTAAGGGCGGGTATGTCAATTTTTTCTTCAACTGGGAGAAAATTTCTGAAAAACTCTTAGAAGAGATTCTGATAAAAAAAGAAAAGCATGGTCGCTCCATTATGGGCAAAAGAAAAAATATAATGGTTGAGTTTGCTCACCCGAACACGCACAAGGGATTGCACATAGGTCATTTTAGAAACATCTGCTTGGGAGAATCCCTGTGTAGGGTTCTAGAATCAACCGGGCATAAAGTTTTCAGAACAAATTATCAGGGAGACATAGGGCCGCATATAGCAAAAGCGCTGTGGTCCTTCATCAATGTTTACAATTGCAAAGTGCCAAAAGAAAAAGAAAAGAACAAAGCTGAATGGCTTGGCGAATTGTATGCTGAAGCAGAGAAAAGAATGCAGGATGAAAAAGTAGCAGATGAAGTCACAGAAATAAACAAAAAATTGTATGAGGGCGACAAGGAAACCATGAAACTTTGGAAGATGACAAGAAAGTGGAGCCTAGATTATTTTGATGGAATTTACAAAGAATTGGGAACAAAGTTTGACAAATTTTACTTTGAAAGTGAAGTGGGGGAAAGAGGCATGAAGATAGCCGAAGATATTCTAAAGAAAGGAATAGCCAAAGAAAGCGAAGGCGCGATAATTATAGACCTAGAGAAATATGGTTTAGGTATTTTTGTTCTAGTTTCAAAGGAAAAAACTCCACTCTATCCAGTAAAAGATCTTGAGCTGGCCGAATTGCAGTTCAGTGATTTTAAAGTTGACAAGTGCATACATGTTGTCAGCACAGAGCAGAATCTTTACTTCAAGCAGCTTTTCAAAACATTTGAATTGATAAATTTGCCTGGTGCCGATAAAAGCTGCCATCTTTCATATGAGCTTGTCACGTTGAAAGAAGGAAAAATGGCTTCGAGATTGGGCAATGTCATTTTGTACAAGCAATTAAGAGACAAGATGATTGAAAAAGTTTTGGAGGAAATGAAAGACAGAGGAATGAAAGATAAGGAGGAAATAGCAAGGTCAATTGGAATCGGCGCAATGAAATATGGAATGCTGAAGATTGGCCCGGAAAAAGTAATTTTCTTTGACTGGGAGAATGCTCTAAAACTAGAGGGAAACACAGGGCCGTATTTGCAGTATGCACACACCAGATGCAAAGGAATTTTGGAAAAAGCCGGCAAATGGAAGCCAAGTTTTAAAATCGAGAAATTGGCTGCAGAAGAGGAGCAGTTGGTGAAAGCTTTAACAAAATTCACAGGAACAGTTGAACAAGCTGCAACAGACTTGAGACCCCATTACATCTGCAACTATGTGTACGAGCTTGCAACAGTTTTTGACAAGTTCTATGAGTTTTGTCCTGTGCTAAAAGCAGAAACTGAGCAGCAGAAAAATTTCAGACTGACTCTAGTCCTTGCAACAAAAATTGTTTTGAAGAATGCTTTAAATTTGATTGGAATAGATGCCCTAGAGAAAATGTGACTATTTTACTTAGAGAAAGTCAATAAATTTGACTCAAAGGGTTTAGCAAAAGTTGTTCAAGGAATAGATATAGATGCTGATGGAAGAATTGATGACGTCGAATTTTTAGAATGATTAAATTTTTTGCAAAGCCTGCCTGATTTCGTTTGGATCAAACATTCTATCTTCAAACTCTACAAAGTATTTTCTTGCTTTAGCTGGATCATCTTTTATTTCTTTGTAAATGGAAATCTCTCTTGTCATATGCACTTATCTAAAGACGTCATTTTAACGATTTATATTTTTAATTCAAACTTTTAGTTGGTTAAAATGACGCTTAAGACCTCTTCAGAACAGCCTGAAAATAAGTTTGATTTAGAAAGATTCAAAGGGGCTTATGAAAGACAGAGAAAGGCTGTACAAAGAAAGGAAGACAGATTGAAAGAAGTTTTTGATCAAAATCTCATTGCAGAAGAAGTAGAAAAATTCCTTGCAAAGTGTCCGTTCAATAAAGAAGATGTTATTGAGTTGATAGTGACCCCTGAATGGAATAAAGAGGAACTATTTAGAAAACAGTGGCTCACCTATGTGCATTCTCTTTTTGAACTTAGGGAAGGTTGGAAATATTTTAATTTTACTGTCAACTCACCAATTGTTGAAGAGCCGAGAAGAAGGTTCATTTTCAAAAAAGAAATTTCACCAAGGTTGATCGAAGGGAGAGTTTGGAGAAATGGGACTATAAAATCTGTGAAAGAATATTTGGATGGCTTCTTTTATCCTGGGAAATCCCTTCATCTTGCAAAATATTTGAACGTGGAAGTAAAAACTCCAAGAAAACAATTCTCTTTGTCATCCAAGTCCAAAAAAGCAAATCCAATTGAAAAAGTGGAATATAGAGATAAAAATGATTATCAAGATTTCATTACTTTTGATGAAATACCAATGGTTCTTGAATATTATGGCAAAATTTTTTCTGTAAATTCGGTTTACGATGATGTTTTTGGAAGAGGATTAACTGTTAGCTGTGCAGTAAAGAAAGGTGAGGGCGAATCAATAGTCAGAAGAAACGATAATCGGGGTCAAAGACTTGTCGTTTACAAAATAGAAGATGCACTCGATTTTATAAGTGATTTTCTAGTTTATAGATTTGTTCCTGATGTCAATTTGTTTGGTGAAAAAAAATTATCAAAAATTCCTTTTGACTTTGATACACCAATAAAATATTTCAATTATGAAAAATTCAGAGATTTTATAAATGATTTCAAGGATTGGCTGGTCGAAAGAGGTTTCAAGCCAAAAGTTAGAAAAACTGGTGGTAATGGAGCACATGTCATTCTTGAAATGGATTATTGCGATGTTCCAAGAAATTATTTAACTCAATTTCCACGTTCATTAAAATTTGATACATGGTATTCTCGATTAGGGAAGACCGGCGTTATATGTGCATCAGCCGTGGATTTTGTAAAAACTACGATTCTTGGTTTTGCTACCTATAGAAAGATGGAGATGGGTAAACCATCTGCGATAACAATAGAGGAACAAATACCCCAAAGAGTTAGAAATATATATGTTGATTGGTCTAGGGCTACAGTGGACATGGGAATTGTTGGTTTGGGCTCCATTAAGGATAGCAATGGAAAAGTTTGCCTTCCTGTAAAACAGTTGCCAGAAAAAGACACATTAGATGATACGATAAAAGTTTCAAATGATCCTTCTGTAAAAGTTCAAGCAACTTTTGATCAAAAGTTCAAAAGTCCATGGATGCATACCATTTATCAAAACCCCCATTTATTAGAAGAGAAAAAGCTTAGCGTAAACGACAATCCGATGAGTTTAGTTGAAGAGATTTTCAAAGATTTCAACTGGATTCCAAACAAATATATTGAACTTGGTTCAGAAAAATTTTTGAGGAAATACTGCTGGTAATTAAACTTCTCCAGCATTGCTCGCCAGCCAGTTACCTATCGCTGCTTTTATTTCAACAATAATTTCTTCATCATTTGGCAACTTTCTTTTTATAGTTATAGGCAAAAGTTTGTTTTTGAATTCTAATTTTGCAACTTGAATAGGACTTTTAATTTCTTCAACTTTAGCAAAGACAGGGGCTCCTAGGGAAATCTGGAGAGCTCTTGCTCCAATCAATCTGGCAACTTCAAATCTTGTCAATTCATCTTTTGGCCACATCATGTCAATCATCTATGGTTTGAATTGATCTACCTCTTTCAATAGATCAATATGACCTAAAAACAATTGCCTGCAGCAATATCTCTTTAATCCCAGAGAAGTTAAAACTTTACCAGCATCTTCTCCTGCGTCAACTCTTTTCTTAAAATCTTCATACAGATGGCCAACAACTTTTCCACAGCTAAAACATCTGACTGGTATGATCATTTATCTCTTGCTCCTTTGTTTGTGCCTTCTTGGCCCTCTTTTGCTCGCTGAAGGCTTGTGAGGTTCATTTCTTCGGGGGTCGAATACTAATAGATTTCTGTCGTAGCTTATAAATTTTTGTCTAAGTTCCTTGCTTTTATAAAAATCAACCAAAGCTCTTGCTATAGCCATTCTTGCGGCTTCTGTCTGTCCTGTGGTTCCACCACTCCTCACATTAACATCTATGTCAACCTTTTTTACCAAATCGCCTGCAAGTATCAAAGGTTCCGTCACCCTCATTCTCAAAAACTCATTCCCCCAAACTTCTAAAGGTATGGAATTTATTTTTATCTTTCCATTTCCTGCTACGATTTTTGCTCTTGCAACTGCATTTTTTCTTTTGCCAACCGTTAAAATTGTCTTTGGTTTTTCTTTTTTCTTTACCATCTTTTCTTAGCTCCAATTGATATGGATATATCGCCTAAAGTCGTATAGCTCCCTTTAAGCTTTGACGCATCTGCTCCCTCAATTCTTTCTAATTTTTTGTTCTTAAATTCATCAGGCATTCCTATAAACACTCTCAAATTCTTGTAAGCCTTTCTTCCCTTGGTTCTGTCCCATGGTATCATTCCGCGAACAGTTCTTCTTAAAATTAGATCAGGTTGTTTGGGAAAGAAAGGTCCTTTTAAAGCATCTCCCCTGTGATATTTTTTCAAGTAGAATTCTTGCTTGGATTTTGAATTGCCAGCCAAGACTGCTTTTTCAGAATTTACAACCACTACTTTCTCGCCTTCAAGCAGTTTTTTTGCAATAACTGAGCAAAGTCTTCCAAGAATCTGGTTGTCAGCATTGTAAATTATCATAGTTCCAACCCTACTAGTATTGGTCGTTTATTACTTCCACCATCTAAACCTAACGATTTTTTGAAAATTAAACCATCTGAAGTAACCACATAATTAGTATTTATCGCAGAATCAGAGAATGGAGGATCATTCTTTCCAGCTTCAACAATAGAATCTTTGTTACAATAGAATCGAGCTATTGATGTTGGAAAATTGCTTCTATCTGAAAGCTCAATTTTAGCAACTCTTATTTCTTTCAACTCGCCATCATAATCACAAATCTCACCAAACACGTGAAATTCGCTGTATCCCTTAAAATCTAAGGCCATGCATCAACACCTATACCAAAATTTTTACTCCTGTTCCTTCAGGCTTTTCTTTCATCAGTTCTTCTATTGTCAAACACTTGCCTTTTGATTTTTTTATTTTTTCCTCGGCCGATGGCGAAAATTTCCATGCAGCAATGCTTATCGGCTTTGTGATCTCTCCTGAGCTCAAAACAACACCAGGAACAACAACAAAATCATTCTTTTCAACATTTCTTTCTATGTCAGAAAGATTGACTTCAATTCTTTTTCTAGTTGGTTTCTCAAGTTTTTCAGCCACATCCCCCCAAATAGGAGTACTAGTTTCAAAAGACTTTTTCTTCAAATCTTCTATCAATTTTTTCAAATATGGATTTGTAGGTCCTGTTCTTTTCATTCTTTGACACCGGCTAAATCATAATCTGGTATTTCAAGCTTTTAATATTTAAAGAATTTAAAGGTTTTATTATGTTTGCTGTCCATGAAGTAAAAGCTAAACATATTTTGACTAAAACAGGCATTCCAGGAGCAGATTATGTTATTAATCACTACTCTGGGTGTCAGCATGCTTGCATATACTGCTATGCTCGTTTTGTCTGCAGATGGAGAAATTCAAAAGAAAAATGGGGAGAATTTGTTGATGTGAAAATAAATGCGGCAGAGCTTGTTGCTGAAGAAAGTAAAAACAAGAAAGGTATTGTTTTTCTGAGCTCAGTGTCAGATCCTTACCAGCCTATAGAAAGGAAATATCAGCTTACAAGAAAAGTCCTACAGAATTTGAATCCAGAAATGGGTTTATCAATTCTAACAAAGTCTGATTTGATAACAAAGGATATGGATGTTTTTTCAAGATTTAAACAATCAGATCTAGGTTTAACAATCACTACTCTAGATCCTAAAATCAAGAAAATTTTCGAGCCAAATTCTCCAACATCTCAAGCAAGAGTTAATGCTTTGCAGAAATTAAAAGAAAACGGATTCTATACCTATTGCTTTATTGCTCCGATATTACCATTCTTAACTGACATGGAGGAAATAGTTAAAGAAGTTTCTCCATTTGTTGATTTTCTTATGTTTGATTGGCTGAACATGCCAGCAGCTAGAGGTCAAATAATGGATGTAATAAAAAATAGTTTTCCTGAACTAGAAGAAAAATATGAAAAATTATCAGACGAGTTTTGGCTTGAAAAACGAAAAGAAATAGTTCAATTGGGCAAGAAATACAAAAAACCCATTAAAATTTGTTTTGGCAGTGTAGGATTATTGAAATTCGGATAACCCTTTATGCGCCAGCCGGGATTTGAACCCGGGTACCAATCAAGCTGTTTTAGGCAGTAGCTTGGGAAGCTTGTATCTTAGACCAGTCTGGATCACTGGCGCAACTCAATTTATAATTTATTTTGAATTTATCTAAGCTTTAAGTATAACCGAGTTATAGAAATTATTATGTTCATACCTTGTGAAGCAATGATTAAACAGCTTCTACCCGCGATAAGAGTTAGCGTAACAAAGGAGTTGACGAAAAAATATAATTTTAACCAAATTGAAATTGCATCCAAGCTTGGTGTGACGCAAGCTGCAGTAAGTAAATATTTGTCAGGAGATTATGCTCAAAGTATAAAAGAAGTTGAAAACAAGAAATCTGTGAGACAAAATTCTAAAAAGATCGCTTACTTAATTGCCAATGGAAAATCCAACAAAAAACAAATTGTCGAAGCTATTTGTTTGTCTTGCAAAGAGGTTTTGGAGAGTGAATGCAAGATATGAATGAAACAAATGTTGATGAGATCAAACCTGAAAGAAAAAAGAAAAAATACAAAAGAGTCTATAAAAAAGGGTTTCACAGGAGATGAAAAAATGAAAAGAATTTACATGGATCATGCAGCTACTACTCCTGTAGATCCAAGAGTTTTAGAAGTTATGAAGCCATTCTTCAACAAAAAATATGGGAATGCATCCGAGCCACATGCTTTTGGAGCAGAGGCTAAGAAAGCTATGGATGAGGCCAGAGCTAAGGTTGCAAGACTGATGAACGCAAAAGACGAAGAAATAATTTTCACTTCTGGAGGAACTGAATCAGACAATTTTGCAATAAAAGGAATAGCATTTGCAAATCCAGAAAAAAAACACATCATCACATCAAAAATAGAACATGATGCTGTTTTGGAAACATGCAAATGGTTGGAAAAAATAGGATATTCTGTAACTTATTTGCCAGTTGACAAATACGGATTTGTTGATCCTTCTGATGTCGAGAATGCAATCAAACCAAACACTTGTTTGGTTTCAGTAATGGCTGCGAGCAATGAGATTGGAACTATCGAGCCTATTCAAGAGGTTGGAAAGATTTGTTCTGAAAAAGGAGTTTTATTCCACACAGATGCAGTTCAGGTTTATGGGAAGATTCCGATTGATGTTAAGAAAATGAACATAGATTTGCTTACAGTTTCTTCTCACAAGATTTACGGACCAAAAGGAGTCGGAGCTTTGTATGTGAAAGATGGAGTAAAAATAGATCCGTTGCTCCACGGCGGTGGCCATGAATATGGCTTTAGGTCTGGGACTGAAAATGTAGCGGGAATAGTTGGTTTTGGAGCTGCGGCTGAAATTGCAGGAAAGGAAATGAAAAAAGAATCAGCGAGGCTTATGCAGCTCAGAGACAGACTGATTAAAGGAACATTGAAAATTGAGAACTCTCACTTGAACGGGCATCCGACTAAGAGACTGCCGAACAATGCAAACTTCTGGTTTGCCTTCATCGAAGGCGAGAGCTTGATAATGTTTCTCGATATGAATGGGGTAGCTGCTTCAACTGGGTCTGCCTGTTCTTCAAAATCTTTAGAACCGAGCCACGTTTTAATGGCAATCGGATTAAAGCCAGAGGAAGCTCATGGCTCGCTGAGACTCACACTAGGAAAGCAAAACACTAAAGAAGATGTGGATCATGTTTTGGAAGTTTTGCCTAAGTCTATCGAGAAATTAAGGAAGATATCACCATACAAGGGGAAGTGGGAGCGATGAAGGAATTCAAACCATATTCTAAAGAAGTAATGAAACATTTTGTTCATCCTAAAAATATGGGAAAAATGAAAAATCCTGATGGTGTAGGTGAGGCAGGAAATATTTATTGTGGTGATATTATGAAACTTTATCTAAAGATAAGAAAAAATAAAATTTCTGATATAAAGTTCGAGTGTTTGGGCTGTGTAGTTGCTATCGCAAATACTAGCCTGCTTACGACAATGGTTAAAGGCAAAAAATTGATTGATGTGTTAAAAATAACAAAAGAGGATATTCTAAGAAAATTGGGTCAAGTTCCTGTTACCAAAATTCATTGTTCAATCTTAGCGTTGGATGCTTTGAACGAGGCAATATTCGATTATTATTCAAAAAACAACTTAAAAATTCCTTCAAAACTACAAAGAGAACATGAAAGAATTCAACAAACAGTAAAAACTTTAGAAAGTAAATATAGAAAATATTTAGAGTTTGAGAAAAAAGTTTTAGAAAAAAAGTAAAATTATCATTTTATGCTATGAGTGATATGAATGAAAAATTTTGGAGTAAAAATATTTAATGATAAAAAGAAACTTAAAAAATTAATATCATTAGCCAAGAGTGGAAGGTATTCTTCCCCACAAATAGCAAAATTCCTTAATTGCAGTAGGAGCACTGTTCTAGGAACACTCAACAAACTTGATATCCACTTACAAAATCTTGGAACATTTAAGAAAAAATTTAGTTGTGATGATAAATTCTTCGATAAATTGTCTCCTATTTCTGTCTATTGGGTAGGATTCATAGCGGCAGATGGTGTTTTAGCTGAGAGGGACAAATGTGTTGCTATTGGTTTACAAAGACAAGATGCAACTCATTTAAGGAAATTCATCAAAGCAATGAAATCTAACTCAAAAATACTTTATATAAAGAGCAATAACAGTGCGCATGTTCGTATATATTCACATATTTTATTTAATTCCTTAGCCAAGTTAGGGCTTTCGCCCAATAAAGCTTTGAGAATTCAAGAAGTAAAAATACCTTTGAAGCTAATGTCTCATTTTATTAGAGGAGTTTATGATGGTGATGGTTCAATATGGGAAATAAAATTACACACGTCCAATTTCAAATAGCAGGTTATAAACCTCTCTTAGAACAAATTCAACATGTTCTTGTAAAAATGTGTAAGTTAAATAAAGTAAAGATTTATCCACTGTATAAAAGTAAAGCATCAAGACTCCAATATACTGGTTCTCAAATTTTTAGAATTTTAAATTTTATATACAAAGGTTCAACAAAGCAAACTAGGTTAGAAAGGAAATACAAAAAATATATTAAAATGAGAAGAAGATTCTTGGAATGGAAACTTTGAGGAAAGCAATAGATGATTACCTTTCAAAAAAAAGATGAAAAAATAAAGAACTTTTCTTTTCAATGATTATTCACAAGAGTTAAGTACATCTACGAGAGTTTCTCCTCTACTTATTCTTGAACAGATTTGTGTATATTGATTTGCAGAAAAAAAGCGGCACATCACATATTTTCCCGCTTTATGTTCTCTTGTGTCATCAGCATAGGTGAAAACACATATCTCGTGGCTTGGTGATCTTATGTCCACTAGTCTAGTGGCAATTACTCTTAAACCAGTCCTATCAGTAATAGGTTCTCTTTTTGTTTTATGATAAGATTTTAGAAGTTTATTCAATTCCTCTTTTGTCAATCCTTTTGAAGCTGCCATCATAATTTTTCTATAGGCAGTTAAGGATTTAGCTTTCATTTAGGAAAAATTTTAGCGTTAGATGTATTCTTAAATTTAACATCCAATAAAAAATTATGGCAGATGGAGCAATAGAACGCGACCCTTTGCTGAACGAAATGCTGGAAGAAGTGAAGACACTTTATCCAGAGATTTCGAAGGCTGAAACAGAGATTGTCTGGCAATCTGGCATGAGGGATCTATGCAATTCTCTGATATGCGGCTGCTGTGATGTAATATCAATTTATGTAAATTCTGAATTCAAGAAAACTCCTGAACAGGTGAAAGGTTTGATCGCGCACGAGTTCAGCGAGATATCAAAGGTCTTGTATGGGCTGAAGATTCTGAACATGCTCAGGAAGATTCCAGTCTTTGGAACCATAATCTTTCCGCTTGCAAAAAATTATATAGATTGCATAGCAGATGAGGATCTTCGAAAAAGATTGGAGCAAAACTATGATGTCCAGTTTCAATATCATGATCATGTTGCGCCTTTCAAAGAATCTTTTAGAAGTGCATCTCGTTTTCTGAATTACTACAGAGAACGTGTAATGTATAACTCAGACAGCATATGGTTGAGAAGGTTGATGAAAGTTAGTTCGCCTGACAAGCGTTAGAAGAACTAATTTTTATGTTCTCCAATCCAAGGAATTTCCAATTTATCCACACGATCCAAACTGGGTTCTTTATCCCCTTCGTTAATTCTTAATTGAATGAAATCTCTCCACGTAGCTAAATTCTCCAAATAATAAATATCATTCCATCTTTCGTTTCCAGTAGAATGATCAGTATAATGTCTAACAGCATCCGGCTCTCTCAAAGCAGCCACACCCATAGCATATCCTTTACTTAATTCCTCTGGAGTTTCCTCAATCGATTCATCAACAGAAGCTACGTCTAGAGTAATCTCTTCATTCAATCTTCTCCCGAAAACCATGTACAAACTCAATCTCTTGTTTAAAACCATGGCCTGCAATTGTTTTCTCTGATACGTCGGAACTGTTACTGATTTCTTACCAAAGTTATCGAATATTTTGTCTCTTCTGCTACAGGCCAGACCGAACCTGAATTCTACTGCCGGTGTGTCATCCATCCACCTGTTTGCTATCATTACATCAGGTGAAGTGTAAGACATCATCCCAGCTTCCTTTAGTTTTTCATAATAGCCACCTTCTACCGGGCTTCCAGTGCAATATATTTGACCTTCTAAATAACCAGACAAATCGAGAAGAGCAGTGACATGTTCTTGGAATTGTCGCCCTCTTTTGTATCTGCTGACCATAATAATTGATTATTCCACTAATTTTAAGAACCTTTATCTGACAAGCGTTAGATGAACATTTGAAACATAAAGATTAAAAATAGTATTTGTATATTTATCACATGAAAAGAATAGTTACTTGCGAATATTGTAAACACAAATTTGAAAAATCAGCTGGAAGAATTGGTTCTGAATGTAATATATGTCCAGATTATAATCCCGTCATGTCATGCGGCTACATCAAATGCCCAAGATGTGGAAAAGACTTTCCAGATCCAGATGTACCAGAATTCATGAGAAAAGAAGGATATACATCACGTCGTTAATTAGTTTCTGATAATGAACCTTAGATGAAACTACAAAAATTAAACTCTTAAACTTTTCTTCATAAAATCAAACTATGAAAATCACCGATCCGGACAAAATAAATGATATTTTGCTTGGAATGGATGCTCTAGACTCAATAAGAAAAAGGACACTGGACTTTGTATCCGGGCCGTATAAAGAATTGAGCGAAATGTATAGCATCGTGCCAGCTTTATACATAGTCGGTGTCTTGGAAGAGCCAATTGATGTGCAACCCATTAACTGTGAACTTGTAAACTATCTGAACATGAATGGCGGCCTTCATGTACATGACAGTGAAAAAAAATGCGGGAACTTGATCATCTGCGCTAATGAGGCAGAGTGGACCATATTGCAGCGTGCCTTCGTGTATCTAGGTCGATATAAAGGCGAGGAGTTGGTTTTTCATAAGGGTCGGGGAGAGTCTGCGTGTGTTGAGACGCTTGGCGAGGCAACAAAGGATATGCGGAATTTGTTTAGTTACAGATTCAGAATCAGTTAACAATTCTTTTAATCAAGCTTAGATGCAATTTCAAAAGATATAAAACGTTTAACACATATCTTGAGTTTATGTCACGTGAGTATGTTACAAAGAATCCGCCCGAGCAAGAGGGGCGCAAAATCACTCCCTATAGTGGAATAATCCGCAAGAAGATCGAACCTTTGAGGAGGTATGTCAAAGGAAAAGAGGATGCCAGGCTACAGTTGGAGATAGGCGGCAATTATTTAAAAATAACAGAGGAAGGTAAAAGAAGGGGCAGATTTGGTAGAGAAACATATAATTCTGAAACTATTGAGCTTTCCGGATCAAAAACAAATTTTTTGAGGGCCTATTCTTTTGTCAGTCTGCTGAACGCGCTGTACGAAGCTGGTGATAATACAAAAGCT
>Ga0315280_10001087_pt1 | contig 48266 bp, 43 predicted proteins | sample YL17G06_40_MG_FD_203697 | JGI IMG/M metagenome (GOLD analysis project Ga0315280, IMG submission 203697) | Sediment microbial communities from Yellowstone Lake, YNP, Wyoming, USA - YL17G06_40 | ecosystem: Environmental > Aquatic > Freshwater > Lake > Sediment | place: USA: Wyoming | collected... | reverse complement strand
ATATGCGCAGCACCCAAAGGCAACCCCAGGTGGTGAAACGATTTTTCCACCCTGAGCCGGTCAGATATGCGATGGCGTGAAATGTCTCTCAGGTGTCAACTATTTAATGGTCTCCTTAATAAGTAGTTCATTTTTGAGTAAATAAAAATCCCAGAGGAGGAAACTTAAATGAGATTAGCAAAAATATTTGCGCTTTTGCTGACCTTGTCTTTTCCATTTTTATGCTCGGAGCGGGGGATAAATCTGGCTGCTGAACAAGGCGCGGATTTTGTTTCAACGCCCTCCGAGGCGGGCGCACCAGCGTTTCACCCCCACCTGGTCCGGCCCGGGACGGTTACCAGCTACATTATTCGGGTGAAGAACATCTGGGCCAAGCCGGTCGATGTGACTCTTTTGATTGATGCGGTCAGGAATGATTCCTGGGCCGCGGCTCTTTCCGAGCAAAAGCTTTCCGGTGTAAAGCCCGGCGAATATCGCGATGTGCTTCTCACGGTTAAGCCCTCGGCAAATCTCAAGTCCGGGGAAGTTTACCAGGTTAAGGTTGCCGCGTCGGCTGATAATGGCTTCAAGGACATTTGCCAGGTGTCCGCGGAGACCGCTTGGCACCGGAAGCTTTATTTCATTTCCATAGATGCGCTCCATCCTGACTACCTCAAGCTGAATTCAGCCGGCACCGGCACCGGCCAGCCGGGCGACTGGCTGATGCCCAATCTTCACCGGCTTATGAAGCGCGCGGTTTTTTATCCCAACAACAAAGTCCATATCATCACCGCGACCGATATGAACCACTTCAACTACCTTGCCGGCACTATGACCGGAACAGCTGGCATACCCCTAATTGGCTCGACGTTTTTCGGCTTTGATGAGAAAGGCCGGCCGGTCACGATCGGGAACAGGGATCTGAAATCCAAGATCACCATCTATGATCAGGGCAAGCTGGTGCGCACTATTCTGAACTCGGCCAAGAGCTATAACAAAAATGTCTGGACCGCTTTTTCCTCGGGCAAAAACTGGGTGCCAGCGATGATCAGGTTTCCAGAATATCAGCTTGACCGCATAATTAGCGGAGACATCCATCCGGACTGGACGATTCCTCCCAAGGCGAAAGAACCAGAGACTCAGCTTTATTACGAGCGCACCCTCAAAGCTCTCATGCCTGACTCCGTGCTCTATAAAAAGGAGCATCTGGGCAACCCGGCGGGCTTAAAGGAGCGCCAAGACCATCGAGGAAAGGTCTCCACGGTGGCGCGGGTAATCGGGCTGCTGCCTAATCAGTTTCCGTCGGACCGGTGGGTGATGGATGCCTCGCTGCTTGAGCTTTTGAACGAAGACCCGGATGTGTTTTACATATTGCTGGCCAGGGTGGATGATGCTGGCCACGCTTTCGGCGCGGCCAATGACCTCTCCGAGTGGGACAGCCGGGGAACGGAAACGGTCAGGGATGATGTTTCCAAATACGACCGCCGCGCGAGCAGGCAGAGTATGTTGAATGTGGTCCGGGACGCGGACGCGCAAGTGGGCAGATTCCTTGACCTCCTTGAAAAACGCGGCACCCTGGATGATGTCATCCTGGTGGTCGAATCAGACCACAATATGCTCACCCATTATCGCAAGGGGCTGAATATGAGGTCGCAACTCAAGAAGGAATGCAAATATTCTTTTAAGAAGGATTTTTTCTTCGGCACGGCCACCTCAATCGGGTTTGTCGCGGCCCGCCGGGATGATCCTGAAATAATCCCGGAGGTGGAGCGCTCTCTTCAGGCCTGGCGGGTGAAAAATCCTCTCACCGGCAAAGAAGAGTGCCCGGTGATTGTTTACAACCGCGAGGAAATGAAAACCGGGGTCGATAAGGCCACGGGCAAGCAGTGGATGCTTCCGCGCGAGTTTTACAGCGAATATTACATTGAGCACCGCAAGCCGGGAGAAGTTTACTGGGCGGACCTGCTCGTGCTTGCCGACTCGCATTACAAATTCAAGTTGCAGAATTGCGGGCTGGGCAACCTGGGGCTAACCAAGATGAGGATCAAGCTGCCGGAGTGGTCATATTTCATCGGCGGGCATGGAAACTTTGAAACCAGAGAGGCTCTCCTGATGGTGAGCCTGCCGGGCGGAAAATTCGGTGTTAGATATGACCAGGTCTGGGCAATGGATGTCGCGCCCACCCTGGAGCGGCTGGAGAGCTGGCAGATACCGGATTCAACCGACGGCAAAGGCCTGCCCGGAATCGATCCAACGCTTAAATAGATTCGACTCCACCGCGACCAGAGACGGCATAACGGCAAATTCCCCAGCCAAACCGCCTGGGAACAAGAAACCTTGCCAGCTTTAGAAGGAGCAGAATTGCCCGAACGGAAAATACGCCAAGGAAAAACTCCCCCGGCCCGAAAAAGAGCGGTGGATTTTATTGGGGAAGTTTTTGCGGGATTGAGGATTTAAACCCTAAGGGGTGACGCGAAGATAAACCGAAAGTTCATGGTTCCAGATTTCGATCTTCTTTTCAAGCAAGACCGCGAGAGCCGGGCTGGATGATGGCAGTTGGATTTGGGGAACGGCAATTTTCGCGTCGATCCCTTGCTTGATGAACTTGTTAAAATAATCCTTCGACTTGTGGCCGTTGAAGGCAATCGCCCGCAGGCCCGGATGTCTTTCCAGCAGGCCCAACAGGTCGTTTGGAGTGGACCTGGAATCATCGATCTTGGCGTCGCTACTTCCTTTGTGCGAGGCGCATTCGATTACATCCCAAAGCGCGATCCGGTGGCTTGTCAAAAATTCCAGCTTTTCTCGCCATTCGACCGGCGCAGGCTCTTTAAACATACCGGCAAGAATTTTCCAGAAATGATTCCGCGGGTGCGCGTAGTATTGGCCCAGCTGCAAAGACTCTTCGCCCGGAAAACTGCCGAGTATGAGCACGAGGGATTTTCCGTTTATGATTGGCTTCAGGCCGTATTTCAATTTGATTTCCCGACCGACGCAGTGAAAATCACAGCGCGTCTTCCCCGCGCTCTCCTGTGCGAATGCGGATCGCCTCATCCACGGGATAGACGAAGATTTTGCCGTCTCCGATTTTTCCCGTGCTGGCCGACTCCTGAATCGCCTTGATGGCGTCATCCAGTTTTTCATCCGGCACAATCAGCTCGATTTTGACCTTGGGCAGAAAGTCAACGATATATTCCGCGCCCCGGTAAAGCTCGGTGTGCCCGCGCTGTCTTCCGAACCCCTTGGCCTCGGTTATGGTCATTCCCTGGATGCCGATCCGGGTGAGCGCTTGACTGATTTTATCCTTCCTTGAGCCGCCAACTTTTGAATTTTATTTCCTTTCCGTCTATTCTACAATGATAATGGGCAAAGCAAGGAGGCGAAAAAGCAAAAGCGGGAGAGTATCTCTCAATCCGCTGAGAAGGAAAAAGAAATAGGCCACCAAGCGGATTAGGGAAAGACCGCCCAAGAAACCAGGTGCGATACAAACAAAGGTGTTATTTGATGGGCAAGAAATCAGAGGTCAGAGGTTTTTTCCCGGCTAAGGGAGGAATTTTTATGGCGTGGAAAGCGGGAGATAGGATTCTCGGAAAATATGAAGTTGTTACGATTAAAGAAGGAGGGATGGGGGTCGTTTATCTTTGCTATGTGCCTGAGGAAGAATCTGCAGTTGCAATCAAGACCTTTCAGGATAAGTTTTTTACCGATAACGATGCCATTGAGCGATTTAAATCCGAAGCCGAGACCTGGGTAAAGCTGGAAAAGCATAAAAATATCGTGCGGGCATATTGGGTAAAAAATTTTGAGGGGAAACCCTATATCGGTATGGAATTGATTGCAGGAGATGAAAATTATGGCGCGGACTTAGCCGGCTGGATTTATTACGGGGGATTGGATTTAAAAACTACTCTGGATTTTGCCATCCAGTTCTGTAACGGAATGATCCATTGCGAGCAGAAGCTAGGCAAAGGATTTGTTCACAGAGATATCAAGCCGGCTAATATTATGGTGACCAGAACTCGGGTAGTAAAAATTACGGATTTTGGATTATCCAAAGCTTTTCTGGAATCAGGGCAGGATATAAACATTGAAACCTACCGGGATAATTTCGGGGTTATCAAGCCGGGACTCTCCAGAGCCGGGGAAATTTGTGGCACTGCTGGATATATGTCTCCGGAACAATGCCAGCCTGATAACGAGCTTGATATTCGCTCAGATATCTATTCCTTTGGCTGTGTGCTTTTTGAAATGGTTTGCCAGCGACTCGTGTTTGAGCCTCAGGAGTCTCTGAACACCGAGGACAGGAAGCGAGATTTAATGGACTATCACTTAAAGGCGGTGCCCCCAAAGCCTCGCTCTATCAATCCTGATTGCCCCGAGGCTCTAAATAACCTTATTCTCAAATGCTTGGAAAAGGATCCGGAACAAAGATTTCCAGATTTTAAGGCTCTCAGGGAGGAGCTATTAGAATTATATTTCCAGCAAACCGGGCAAAAGTTCAAGCTTGAGGAAACCGCGGAAGAACTTAATATTGGCGAGTTAGTCAACCAAGGGACTTCCTTCAACGAGCTGGAAAAGCCTGAACCAGCGATCTCCTGCTATGAACAGGCGCTGAAAATAAATCCCGATTTAGTAGAGGCGTGGCTTAACAAAGGAGTTGCCTTAAGAAAACTTGGTAAAACCGAGGAAGCGCTTGCCTGCTATGAGCGAGTGCTGGAAATAAATCCCCAAGATGCCAAAGCGTGGAATAATAAAGGGGTTGCCTTAGGCAAGCTCGATAAGATTGAAGAAGCAATCGCCTGCTATGAGCAAGCGCTAAAGATAAATCCTGGATACGCAGAAGCCTGGATTAACAAAGGAAATGCCTTAGCTAGGCTAGGCAAGTCGGAAGAAGCGCTCTCCTGCTATGAGCGAGTGCTGGCAACACATCCCAGGTCAGTGGAAGCCTGGAACAATAAAGGAGGCACCCTAACCAATCTTGGAAAGCTGGAAGAAGCGATCTCCTGCTTTGAGCGGGCACTGGGGGTAAATCCCAGACTTGCCCAATCGTTTGCTAACAAAGGGATTGTTTTAAGCAAGCTAGGCAAGTTTGAAGAAGCGCTCGCAAGCTATGATCGGGCGCTGGAAATAAATCCCCAGGACGCGGAAGTGTTGAATAAGAAAGGGGAGGCTTTGGACAAGCTTAGCAAGTTTGAAGAGGCGCTTGCCTGCTATGATCAGGCGCTTGAGATAAATCCCAGGTTTGCAGAGGCGTGGAATAACAAAGGGCTTGCCTTAGCCGAGCTTGGTAAGTTTGAATCTGCGATCTCCTGCTTTGATCAGATGCTAAAGATAGATTCCAGGGTTGCTGAGGCGTGGATTAACAAAGGCAATGTCTTAGACAAGCTTGGTAAGTTTGAATCTGCGATCTTTTGCTTTGACCAAACGCTGAAAATAAATCCCAGGTTTGCCGAGGCATGGATTAACAAAGGCAATGACTTACGCAAGCTTGGCAAGCTTGAGGAAGCGCTCGCCTGTTATGATCGGGCGCTGGAAATCAATCCCGGGTTTGCAGAGGCGTGCTTTGGCAAAGGAGTTGTCCTGGCTGAGCTTGATAAACTGGAAGATGCCATTGCCTGCTATGAACAGGCGCTCAAGACCAAACCAAATTATGCTGAGGCTTGGTATAACAAGGGTAATGTATTTGGCAGGCTTGGAAAGATTGAAGAAGCGCTCACCTGCTACGAACGGGCGCTGGACATAAATCCTCGCTTTGCCGAGGCATGGCTTAACAAAGGAGTCGCCTTGGGCGAGCTTGGTAAGCCTGAAGATTTTATCGCCTGCTTTGAGCGGGTGCTGGAAATAAATCCCAGGCTCTTGGAGGAGTGGTGTAACGAAGCTGTTGCTTCCGGCAAACTAAAGAAACCTGAAGAATTGAAAGCGATCGCCATAATGAAGCAGGCTCTCGCTGAGCTTGGCAATCTGAATGCCGAACTGAGCGAGCTAAATGCTGTTTCCCGCCAAAAACCAGCGCTGGAAATAAATCAAAAAGATGCCGAGGCATGGTTTAAACAAGCAGCTTCCTTCGCCCGGCTGGGCAAGCGGGAGGAGGCTGTCTCCTGCCTTGATCGGACGTTGGAAATCAATCCCAAGGATGCACCGGCGTGGGATGTCAAAGGGGTGCTATTATGCGAGCTTGGCAAGATTGAGGAAGCGATTACCTGTTTTGATCGGGCTCTGGAAATAAATCACCTGAATGCGGGGACATGGAATAACAAAGGGAATGCTTTGGTCCAACTTCTAAAGATTCAAGATGCCATAGCCTGCTTTGATCGGTCGCTGGAGATAAACCCCGACCAGGCAAAGGCGTGGATTAACAAAGGGTTTGTTTTGGTCAACTATGGCGATCTTGAAGAAGCGCTCGCTTGCTTTGATCGGGCGCTGGAGATAAATCCCAAAGATGATAAGGCGCGGTTTGGCAAAGGAGTCGCTTTGGGCAAGCTCGGCAGATTGGGAGAGGCAATCGCCTACCTTGATCGGGCGCCGGAGAAAGATTCTCAGGATGAAACGGCGCGGAATAACAAAGGAGTTATCTCCAAATGGCTCGGCAAATTTAAAGGTGGATTCCGGCGTTAAAGAAATACCCGGGTCGCGAACTCCGAAATTATCGGCATTGAGCCGGAGAGGGAATTATTTCAGCTAATTTTAGGTTCCAGGGCTAAAAGAGTTTCTGCTTTTGGCTGGAAGAGGAAAATTTTAATTGGATTGGCAAAATCCTTAATCTGGTACAGTCCAAGTTCCAGACAAGCATCTGCCAGGACCGGCGGGAGCGATTTCAGCGCGGGTTCCGTTAAGATTATCCGATTGGTTTCCGGCAACTCAGGAGCATTGGCTGGCGCTTGAACCAGCGTTGTTTTGTTGATTTTATCAAGCCTGAAAATCAAAGTGCAGTCCAAGCCCTTAGGGTCGCCATCTTTATCAACATACACCTGACCCCGGTGGATGGAAACCTTAAGCCCGGGCTTGGGTAATTTGGGATGGTCCGCCAAAGTCTTGTCCATCATATAAAAAATCCCCATTGCGCTCCGAAGCGCAGTTTTGGTGTCATTGAATCTGGCAAAGAATCCATCCCCTTCTTTAGTAAATTTCAGGAATTCAGCCTGGTCTTTTGCCAGATAAAAAACCGCTAATTGCAAGGCATAAATTATCTGCAGAAGGGCTGGCTCTCCATATTGATGAGCAATTTCCGTGGACTTACAGATGTCAACCAGGAAAAGGGTTTCTTCCACGCGCTGATTAAAGTTCCGGGTGGATGGAATCAGAATTCTTCCTGATTTCGTTACCTTCTTGAGAATTGCGCCTGAGCTTGTCGCGCGCTTGCTCGGCTCTTTTTCAACCAGCAAAACAATGGTTTTGCCCAAATAGATGACATTTTTACCCAGGCTCACCGTCGTTGGCAGAATAACGCGTTTGCCGTTCAGATAGGTTCCGTTTTTGCTGTCCAGGTCGGTGAGCCAGTATTCACCATTTTCAAAATGAATCTGGCAATGTTTCTTGGATATAAACGGGTCCCCGCTCAGAACTATATCATTATCCTTGCTCCGTCCGATTTTGACAGGAAAAGACTTGATCGGAAAATATGCCGTGTCGGTTTCAGATCTGATAATTATAACTCCTGCCACCTTGCTCTGCTTTCTCTCTGATTTCTGAATAGAATTATATGCGCCTTCTCTCTAGTTTGTCAAAATTCAAGTATATCGCACCCGGTTTCTTGGACGCTATTTAAGTGCATTGGGCCATTCCCGTCAAGTAGTTTTTGCAGCTGGCCGACCACCAGTTTTTTACAGGCCCTTTATTTTTTAGATGGTTATGTGCCTAAGGCGGCAAAGTGATTTGGAGAAGTGCGGATCGCCAGGAATTTGAGGCAAAGCTATAAAGCATCCTCTCCCCGCTCTCCGGTTCGGATGCGGATGGCCTCGTCCACCGGATAGACAAAAATTTTGCCGTCTCCGATTTTGCCGGTTGAGGCTGACTCCTGGATCGCCTTGATCGCGTCATCCAGTTTTTCCTCCGGCACGACGATTTCGATTTTGACCTTGGGCAGAAAGTCCACGATATATTCCGCTCCCCGGTAAAGCTCGGTATGCCCGCGCTGGCGGCCAAAGCCTTTGGCCTCGATTATAGTCATCCCCTGGATGCCGATCCGGGTGAGCGCATCCCTCACATCGTCCAGCTTGAACGGCTTGATTATGGCCTCAATCTTTTTCATATCACCCTCTCCCTCCCCTCCCCCGTCAAGGGGGAGGAACAAATGCCTTTGCGGCCGCTGAGTATCAGGCCCGCGCAAAGGCGAGCACGCTTACCTTGTCCGCGCCGGCTTTGCGCAAAACCTTGGCCGCCTCGTCCACCGTCGCGCCGGTGGTTATGACATCGTCAACCAGCAAAATATTTCTGCCTTGCACAAGTTTCGAATTTTTCAGCCGGAACACTTTTTTGATATTTTCCTTGCGCTGATTCCTGCTCAGGCCCACCTGGGGAGGATTATTCCTGATCCGGACGAGCGCGCCGGCCCGGATCGGTATTTTCAGTTTCCGGCTGAGCGGTTTGGCCAGGATGAGCGCCTGGTTGTATCCCCTTTGCACCAGCCTTAACCAGTGCAGGCTGACCGGAATGATAAAGTCAAAGCTCTCGCCGGCGAATTCTTTTTGGAAGACATCGATCATTCCTACGGCCATCCAGTCCAGGAAATGAAATGCGCGGCTGTATTTGAACATATGGGCAATCTGAACCGCGGGTTCCTGGAACTTCACCCAGGCCCGGGCTTTTTCAAAATGCGGCTTTTCCCTGGCGCAGTCCCCGCAGATATGCGATATCGCCTGGCCTAAAAAAAGCTCCCCGCAAATCAGGCACCTGGCGCCGGCGATGAATTCAATCTTTGAGAGGCAATTCTGGCACAGCGGCTGTCCCGGCTCGGCCGCGGCCTTGCAAAGATAGCAGAAACTCGGAAAGAAAAGCTCCCGGCCAATACTGTAAATACCTGCAGGCAAGCTCAGGCTCCGTATTTTTCCAGCTTCAACGCGCAGGCCATGGCTATGGTCATAAGGTGCCTCATCTCAAACCTTCCCAGCGCGCCTTGGGAGCAGGCTCTCTCTCCGAACTCCTTTGCCAAATCCGGCCTTACATTCTCGCTTGAGATAAGCACCGGCACCGGATGCCAGGAGTGGCTTTTAAGCTTGGAAGGCGTGGAATGGTCGCCGGTGATGACCAGCACCTCCGGCTTGAGCTTGAGCACTTTCGGAATTTGCCTGTCAGCCTTTTCAATCACCTCAACTTTTCTCGCCCAGTCGCCGTCCTCGCCCGCACTGTCCGTCTTCTTTATATGCACGAAGAAAAAGTTGTACTTGCTCCAGCTTTCTTCCAGCAGCTTGAACAGGTCTTCCATCTCCGGCCCCACCTCAAGCACATCCATTCCCACCAGCCGCGCCAGCCCCCGATACATCGGGTACTGCGCGATCGCGCAGGCCTTGAGCTTGTAAATTTCGTCAAAGCTCGGATAGTGCGCAAAACACGCGAACCCCCGAAGCAGAAGCATATTGGCAGGATGCTCGTCCTCCAGAATTTCCCTGGCCTGGGACAAAAACTGCTCCGCAAGCTTCTTGGTCTTCTCGCTTTCCTTGTCCCCCGCGGCCATCTCCAGCGGCTTCTTGCCCACAACCTGCGGGTCCGTGTCGTTGATTTTGCCCCCCAGGCCCGGGCCTCGGAAAACCAGGGCTGCCCGGTGCTCCTTCACCGGCTCAAGAAAATACTCCGCACCCGTGATCTTGATCCTGCTCCTCAGCTTCTTGCACAGCTTGGCGTTGACCTCGGTCGATATCCTTCCCGCGCGGCGGTCTGTTACCACGCCTTTGTTATCAACCGTGCAGAAATTGATCCGGACCGCGACATCTCCCGGTTTAAGCGGGAAATCGATCCCCAGCGCCTCCAGCACTCCTCTTCCAATCAGGTACTTAACCGGGTCGTAGCCAAACAGCCCCAGATGTCCGGGCCCGCTTCCGGGCGTGATACCGGGCGCAACCGGGTCAGCCAGGCCGAGCACGCCGGCCTTGGCCAGTTTGTCCATATTGGGCTTTCTGGCCATTTCCAGTTCGGTTTTGCTTTGAGGCCCGACCGGAAGCCCTCCCAGCCCGTCCAGCACCAGAAGCACGATCCTGGATTCGGTTTCCTTGGCCAGGCTCTTAACCAGATTCTGGGTATCCATTTCGCGGCCTCCTTCAGAATCTAAAAATAACCTGAACTAATGGTAAGACACAAGTCCGCGCGGGTCAAGATTATTTGCCCCAAAGGCCGGATTCCACCTGCTTCAGGCTTAAATTCAGGTCCGCGGCCACCATTTCCACCTTTTCGGACTTGAAAACAATCCGCTCAAAAACCTGGCGGTACACAGATGCGAGCCCGACGGTGTCAACCGATGCCGGCACCGGCTTCATCCGGAGCGGACTCAAAAGGTACGGCTTGAAAAGTTCCGTCCGGGCCGGGCGCGGAGTCGGCTCCTCTAAATTCGGGAGCGCGCACAGCCAAAGGCCGTCGCTGATGATCCGGGCGCAGGTGTTTGGGTTCGCGATGTGAAACCCGATCCCGTAAGCGGCCTCTCTCTTTTGGGAGCTTTGGTTGACCGCCAGATAGGTTCCGGTAAACGCGACCGCGCCGCTGACCGGAAAGGCCCGGCCCATAATGGGATGGGGGTATGAACCGTTTTCCCAGAGCCTGGCCGCGGTCTTAAGCTCCGCCAAGGCAAAATCAATTTCGCCTTTGGCCAGCGCGGCGGCAAGCAGCTCCGAGTTATAATTTCGAGAATAAGGAATCACGCACGAACTGATCCCCTGAAGATAATACAAAGCCTTTTTGGTGTTTGCGTTATCCAGGTCAAATTCTTCTCCCTGGAAAGCCCAGACCAGGGTCATCATAAACTCCAGAATTATGCCGTCATCCTCAATGGCGATTCCAAGCCCGCCGGGATGATCCGCGCAGAGAACCGCCAAAGCGGGAAAATCCGCGGGCGGCTCCGGCACCCGCTCCGCGTTATAAAGAAATGCCAGCCAGCGAAGCCGAAACGGCAGATAATAGTATTGGCTGTCGATCACTCCCGGCTGGAAAAAGGTGGTCGCGAAAAGGGACCGGTCGTAGTCTGAGTTTATTATTTCGCCCAGCTTTTGGGAAAAAGGTCTCATTCTCAGGCGGTCTTTATAATCGAGCTCAAACAGGTCCGGCTGGTTTTGCCCCATCAGCAGGGTCTGGGGATCAACCCCCTGGTCCGGCTCCAGGTCAACCTTGGTTTGAGGGTAAACTTTGCGGTTTTTGATTATAGAATCGAGATGGGGTATTTCGGTCTGGCTCAGGTCAGCCGCGAGCTTGATTTCTTCCGGAGCCTGCTTGGCTTTCGGGCACGCGGCAAGCGCGGCCAGAATTAAAAGCGCAACCGTCCTCAGCTTAGCCATTATTTAAAGTATCCAAGGGATTCAAGTCGCTTTCTGTCCTCTTCGCTCATCGCATCCGTTCTTCCCGCAACCGCGGAACTTCTCCAGCCCTTATACCATGCCATCAGCAGATTTGAAAATTCGATGAATACGCCCTTAGTCGGCTCGGCCAGGTTTTTGTTTTCCCCCGGGTCTGCCTGCAGATTATACATCTCCCACCTGGAGCCTGAAAGATGGCAGCTCACTTTGAGATCATCGATTTTAAGCCCGATCCAGGAAGGCCGGTTGATGTCAACCAGCTTTTCCGCGGCTTCAACGCGGACCGCGCCCGGGTAGGTTTCATAATAAATCAGGAAGCGCGCGGGCCAGCTTTTAAGGCCCTGGACATAGGGAAGAATATTGCGGCCTTTCATCGCCTTTGCGCGCGGCAAGCTGGCATACGCGAGCATGGTAGGCGCGAGGTCAAGGAGCTCGACCTGAGCATCAACCTTAACCCCGGAGGGAATCCCGGGACCGGAAACTCCGAAGGGAATCCTCATACTCGGCTCATACACATGCCTTCCGTGGCCGATGTATCCATGCTCTCCCAGTTCCTCGCCGTGGTCCGCGGTGAAAACGATCAGGCTGTGCCGATCCATCCCCAGAGCTTTTATTTTATCCAGCAGCTCGCCAATATAATGGTCGGTGTATGCAACCTCGCTGTCATAGGCATCGGCCCGGTCCTGCGCCTCGCTCCTCGGTCCTTTCGGGGAGGGAAAGGCGAATCCCCGGTGCAAGAGATAAGGGGCGTGCGGGTCTGAATAATGCGCCCATAAAAAGAAAGGCTCTCTGGGCCTGGAATCGAGCCATCTGTTTGCAAGCTCGGTCACCTGTTTCGCTCCCCGCTCGTTATTGAAAAATACCCAGCGCTTCTTGAAAAAGTTGTCATCATAGAGGTCAAAGCCCTTGTCAAGGTTTGAAATGCGCGCCTTGAGCGGCCAGTTGGACAAGAAGGCGGCCGTTGAATAACCGTTTCTTTTCAGAATCTCAGCCAGGGTCTCCGCGCTTTTCACCATGGGAACGCCGTTCCTGGTCGCGCCGGTGTCGTGGGGATAGGCGCTGGTATAAAGCGAGGCAAAGCTCGGATTTGTCAGCGGGACATTGCAATGCGCATTGTTGAACCGGACCCCGCTTTCAAGCAGGCGGTCGATGTTAGCCGTAGTCTGGCGGTGGTATCCGTAGACGCTCAAATGGTCCTGGCGCAAAGTGTCGACCGAGATGAGGATCAGGTTGGGCCTAGCCGGACTGGAGGCGGACGCGGACAAAAAACAGGCCGCGACCAGGGCCGTCTTTCCCGGAAATTGCATATTATTTAATTTATCACAACCGGTTTCGGCTTCCAATTTGCTCAATTTGACAACAGGGCACTTTTGTTAAAGAATTGTGTCTTATCTTGTAACTCTTGACAAAGGAGAGACAAATGAAGGGAAAAATCGGATATCTTGTCGCCGCGATCATTATTTTCCTGGTCGGGATTCTGGTGGGCCAGCTTGCCGGCGGGTTCGGCAAAAAGAAGGATATAACGCTGAGCAGCGGTCAAACTCTGGGGGCCAAACTCACAGAGATGGACCAGAAGCTGAACAAAATTCTTACCGCGGGTTCAGGAGGTCCAAGCCGGGACCAGGAATTCAAATTTGGTCTGAGCAATACGCCGGTTCTGGGCGATCCCGAGGCCAAGGTGAAGATGGTTATTTTCAGCGATTTCCTGTGTCCTTTCTGCAAGAAGATGGCGGATGCGCTGGAAGAGATGGTTAAGGCCGAGCCCAAAAAATTCGCGCTCTTCTCCAAGGAATATGTGGTTCATCCCGGAGCTATCCTCGAACACCAGGCCGCGCTTGCCGCGCATGCCCAGGGCAAATACTGGGAGATGCACGACCTGCTGTTTCAGAACCAGCCGGAGCTGGGGCAGTTGAGCAGGGGCGAGGGAGACAAGGAAGCGTTCAAGAACAAGCTCACCGAGCTGGCTAAGAGCATCGGCTTGGACACCGACAAGTTCAAGGCCGATCTTGACAACGAGAGTTACCTGCCCCAGATTCAGGCGGATATGGAGGAAGGGAAAAACGCGGAGGTCCCCGCCACCCCGACCGTTTTCATCAACGGCTATTTTTATGGATATAATCCGGATGAACTCAAAGCCAAGGCCAGGGAGCTCGCGGGAGAAAAGCCCGGCATCGAAGCCACGCTCACATCAATTGACCAGAAAATTGAGCAGATGGCCGCCTATGTGAAAAGCGTGAAAGCCGCGCGCGAGCGGCCCAAGGGGCTGGAGCAGGGCAAAAAATACGAGTTTGACCTTTCGAATGCGCCCGTAATCGGAAACCGCGGCGCGAAAACGCAGGTGGTGGTCTTTTCTGATTTCCAGTGCCCATTCTGCGAGCAGATGGCCGGATTGCTGGAGCAAGTGCAGGCCGAGCATCCCAACAATGTCGCGGTCTTTTTCAAGAATTTCGTGGTTCACGCCCCGGCCGGGATCGAGCACGAAGCCGCAATGTCAGCTAACGCGCAGGGAAAGTTCAAGCAGATGCACGACATTCTTTTCAAGAACCGGGCGGAGCTTACCAAGTTGAGCGGCGAGGGCGAAGAGAAGCTGACGGCTAGAATCCTTGAACTCGCGGCCCAGGCGGGTGTGAATGTGAACAAGCTGAAAGCCGACCTGGACAGCAACAAATATCAGGAAATGATCGCCAAGGATATGAATGAGGGCCGGGAAGCCGAGATCGGCAGCACGCCCACCGTGCTGGTCAACGGGTATTTCTACGGATTCCAGCGGGACGCGATCAAGGCGAAAATCTACGAGAGCATGGGTTTGAAGCCGCCCGCGGAACCGCCCAGCAAGCCGGCTGGGCCAAGGTTCCAGGTCAAGTAAAAGCGCGGTCAGGCGACAGCCCACGATCATTTCCGGCGCCATAAACTTGCAGTGTGCGAGCGGCCTTGGCCGCGATCTTTTCAAGATGACAGCCGCGCCAGGCATCTAAGCCGCTATTTGCTTTTAGTTCGGTTATCCATAAAACTATTGGTTATGAAAACCAGGCGCTTTTCCTTCCTCATTTGCTGGCTCATCCTTTTGCCGGCCGGCCTCCCGCTGTCCTGTAATAAAAAAATGCGCATTGTCAAAACAGATGACGGCCTCACCGCCCAGGAGCACATCAAGCTCGGTATGATTTACTACCAGGACCAAGAGTTCGCCCCCGCGAAAAAGCAGTTCCTGGCCGCGCTCGACCAGGACAAAAAAATTTCCGATGCCTGGTTCGGACTCGGGCTTTGCGATAATCGGCAGGGCGATTATAAAAAGGCGGTGGAAGATTTCAAAGCCGCGCTCGAGCTTAAGCCTGACTTCGCGGAAGCGCGCAATAATCTCGCGGATTCATACCTGAAGCTGGGCGACATTGAATCAGCTGAAAAAGAAGTGAAGACCGCGATCAGCCTGGCCGGCGAGAACATCGGCTTTTACCGGCTGACTTACGCGGAAGTGCTTTTTGCGAAAAAAGAAATCGAATACGGCTGCGCGGAACTGGCGCTGGCGAAAAATAATCCCGGCAAAGACCCCAGCTTGCGATCGCTGATCACGCCGCTCTGGGAGCAAAACTGTGATAACCGATGAGCTGGACCAAAAGCTCAGCCGGCTCAGAAATATTATCAGCGATTTAGGCTCGGTTCTGGTCGCGTTTTCAGGAGGAGTGGATTCAACCCTTCTCCTTTGCGTCGCCAGGCAGGTATTGAACGACGAGGTCAAAGCCGCGACAGCGGTCTCGCCCACTTTTCCGTCCTGGGAAAGAAAAGAAGCCGAAGCGACAGCAAAAGAACTCGGCGCAAAGCTGATCGTTTTCGAGTCCAGCGAGCTGGAGCAGGAGCAGTTCTGCCGAAATCCCGAAAACCGCTGCTACTTCTGCAAGCGCGAGCTTTTCCAGAAACTCAAGGCCATCGCCAAGAAGCAAAAACTGAAATATGTGGCGGAAGCGAGCAACCTGGACGACCTCTCCGACTACCGCCCGGGCCGGAAAGCGATTGAGGAGATAGGCATAAAAAGCCCGCTCCTGGACGCCCAGCTTTCCAAAGCCGAAATCCGGGAGGCGAGCCGAAGGCTCGGTCTTAAAACCTTTGACAAGCCCGGCTTCGCCTGCCTGGCGAGCCGGTTCCCGTATGGCGAGCGGATCACCAAAGAGAAACTGGCCAAGGTTGAGCAGGCTGAAAATATATTACGAGAGACGGGCTTCAAAATCTTCCGCGTCCGGTATCACCGCGAAGTCGCGCGCATCGAGCTTGACCGGCAAGAAATTGAGCGCATGCTCTCGGACCGTAAGCTCTGCGAAAAAATTTATGCGGAGTTCCAGACCATCGGATTCCTATACACCAGCCTTGACCTTCTCGGCTACCGCACCGGAAGCATGAACCTTACCATCCGGCCTCCAAAACAAAGAAAGTGGTGATCAAGCGCCATCTGAGTCAGCGACAAAAGACGGCTATTCCGCGCCAATTCCCCTGAGCGTGTCAAAAATCGCGGCCAGGTTCTGCTCCGGCATCGTGTATTGAATCTCGTGAGTGGTAGAGAGGATATGACGGCCTTTCCTGCCCGCGATGTCGTAGTTTTTTAAAATGTCCTGCTTTAGTTGCTCCGGGCTCATCATTTCCCCGAGCTGGATGTCGATTCCGGTGGCAAAAGTCAGCCGGCTTCCGTATTTTTCGTAAGCGGCTTTGAAATCGTTCCCGGCCTTGGGCTGGAAAGGATGAAGAATGTCCAACCCGGCTGCGACATAATGCTCCAGGAAAGGCATCTGATACCCGCACGAGTGAAGCATGGCCAGCGCGCCCGCCTCATGCGCGGCGTCAATCAGCCGCTTAAGCTCAGGATAGGTGAACTCCTTCCACATCCGGGGCGACATCAGCGGCCAGTTGTCATAGCCGTAGTCGTCTTCGATCATCACTATGTCCGCTCCCGCGGAAACGCTTCTTCTAATCACTTCGATATGGAAGTCCGCCCAGCGGGCCATAAACTTTTTCATCTCCTCCGGGTAATCAACCAGGAAGGTCATAAACCTTTCCATGCCGAAAACCGAGGTTGCGGTGAAATCCTGGGCTCCCCAGACCTCGCTGGCAATGCTTTTGTCCGGATATGCCTCTCGATATTTTCGGAAAATGTTGTAGCGCTTTTCCTCGCCCGGGTCAGGGAACTGGTAGTTTTTCAGGTCCTCCAAGCTCTTGATCGCAGGCCCGATCGCATCTGGATATATGCCCGTTCCCAGCCCCCGGACCACGCCGTACAAGTCCAGGAAGCGGAACTGCCCCTTGTCAAGATACATTTTGAAATATTTCCAGGGCGTAGAGTGGGAGAAGAGAGCGAGGTCCGAACCGACCTCATAAGAATACGCGTTGGCAAGATTGAATGAATGCACATCAAAAAAAAGCGGCGCCGTTCTCCAGAGCTCCCTGGCATTTGCGCCGCCCCCTCTTTGGAACCGTCTCCAGAAAAAACGCGCGAAAAAATTCCAGCTCCAATTGCGGGAGGGCTTAATTTCAGCCATCATCCTGCAGCCGGTGTGCGCCTCGATCCAGATGAAGAGCGGCACCCGGTCAACCGGCAAGCCTTTCACCGTCGCGCGTATGCGCTCGCGTGAAGTCATCTGCTCTTTTCCGGTTTCGGACATCCTGCGCCTTGCCTTACAGGCTATATATCACGCCCGCATGGGCTCTGCAACTTCTAAGAATGAGCTTCCCCGGCTGAAGCGCGTACCGCCGCCACAGGCGATGAGTGATAAGAACCTGTTCGCGGACGCTCCAGGTAATCCTTGTTCTCCTTGAGCCGCCTGTTTACGATGTTGTGCGCGCCGGACCGGTATTTCACCCTCCGGCCATGTCCTCCGCGGCAAAGGACTTGATCAGCTTGAAGGCGCCTTTGATCGCCATAAAATCTTTTCTTTTCCGAGTCGGCCGACAATTACATACCTGTTGACCCCGCATTTCAGGAGTGCTCCTCGTTCCACTTCCTGGTCTCATCAATCATCGCATAATAGTTCTCGGGTTTGCAGAAGTTGGTGACCGAGTTGCCCGAGCCCATGCAATAGCCTCCGTCGGAGCAGGCCTCCAGGATTTGGCGGGTGCGCGCCCTCACCCGCTCCGGCGTGGCCCGGGCAAGAAGGTCGAGATCCAGCCCGCCCAGAATGGAAATGCGGTCGTGATATTTCCGGTATTCTTCCTCAACCGGGTAGGCGTTGTCCTGGAAGCTGTGGCGGGCGTCGATCTTGACCACCTCAATCAAGTCCTCCATCAGCGCGTCGACCTTTCCGCAGGTGTGGAACAGGAAAGGCTTGCTTTGCTTGTGGACTATTTCCGCTATTCGTTTATCAACCGGGATTATATGCTCTCTCATCCATCCCGGGCTGAGCATAAGGCCGGTATTGAAACCCAGGTCGTCCGCGTAAAAGACCGCGCCCACTGATGGATGCGCGGCGATTTTTTCCAGCGCGGCCTGGTCCACGACCGCGACGCGGCGGATTATGTCCTCCACCAGATCCGGCTCCTCTATGCTTTTGACCGCCAGAGCCTCAAATCCCGTCAGCATCCTCAACTGTTCGAATATGCCTATAAAAAACGCCATACCTTTCATTCCCGGCTTCATTTTCCCCGCGACATAGTCGATGGGAAAAGTAAGGACCTCCCCGGGTTTTGGCCAGGGATAAGCCTCAAATTGCTCGCGGGTGGCAAGCAGACCCTCGTGTTCCTGCTGCCAGAAGCGGGCTCTTCCCTGCTGCTGGGGATTAGGCTTAAGCTGGCTGGGCGTGTAAATAAAAGGCAGGGTCGGATACATGGTCACATAATCATACCCGGCCGCTGGATAAAAGGCCGCGCAAAGGTCCAGAAATTTAAGCCCCAGCATAGCCCCTTCCGGGGTCATCTTGGAACTGAACTTGGCCAGCTCCCGGTACTGCTCGCAGGGAAAATCAATGCCGGTCGCCTCTGACATTATGTCCGGGTCAATGGTCATTTCGATTATAGGCACCGGCCCCTGTTTAGTCTCGCGCCTAATGACTTTGCGCAGATGCTCGAATTCCGGCTTTTCTTGAAACGGCTTTTCCATTTTCATCTTCAGCTTCTCCCCTCGCGCGGCTTCACCGGCCATCGCCTAATGCGGCCTTTTTATCGGATCGAGAACGCTGAAATATTTTTTACCCGGTAATTAACTCCCGGCCGGTTTTCACTATCGCGGCGGTTCAGCCCAAATTCAAATCGCTTTAGCTGCGCTTGCCGCCGCGGCAGAAGATGCGCGATAAGAACCTGTCCGCAGCCGCTCCAAATATTCCCGGTTTTCCTTGATCCACTTGTTTACCAGGTAGTGCGCGCCGGCCCGGTATTTCACTCTCCAGCCGCGGCCTTTGCGATACGCTTTAGCCACCCGCCTCCAGCTGTAAAATTTCTCCATCGCAGCCGAGATTGCCAATTGCAGATCATAAGCCGAGCATCGAGAAGGCTCTAAAACCACATGCATTCCGTCAAAATATCTCCAGTCTTGGTGAAGCATTCTTCCTTTCATCTCCTGGTAAACCGAGGTGCCGGGAAAGGGGGTCAAGGCGAAAATCTGGATGGTGTCAATATCAGCTGCAATCGCGTAATCCGCTATTTCGCGGACGGACCCGGGATCATCGTCGGGCCCAACCACGAACATTCCGTGGATGCCGATATTGTGGCGATGCAGGTTTTTTACGCATCTTTCAATCGCTTCCACATTATGCTTCTTCCCGAATTTCTTCAGAGTTTCCGGATTGATGGACTCGATCCCGACGAAAATGATCCGGCAGCGGGTCGCCTCCATCAAATCAAGCAGCTCCTCGTCGGAGCCGTCATCCACGCACATCTCCCCGGTCCAGCGGAGCGGCACCGCTTTTTGAGCGATCATATCCTTGAGCAGGGACTTGGTCCTCGCCCGATGCGCGCAGAAATTGTCGTCGCCGAAACAAATACTCCGGTCAAGAACCGGGCGAAGCTCCGCAATCACCTGCTCGTTGCTCTTGAAGCGATACCGCCTTCCGAAAATCGCGGTCACGCTGCAGAAAATGCAATTATGGGGGCAGCCGCGAGAGGTAACGATGATCGGCGGCAGGCTGTCGGCTTTAACCTGAGGCGACAGCGAAAAATCCGGCGAGGGCAAATCCGGGTAGTCAACCGCGGGGGCCTCCTGGGTAAAGCAGATTTCACCGCTCGCTCGCAGATAAGCAATGCCCGGGACCGAATCCGGCTGATCGCCTTTGGCCAGCGCGGCAGCCAGAGCCGGGAAACTCAGTTCGCCTTCTTTCATCACCACATAGTCGCAGTGCCTGAGCGCTTCCTCAGGCATAAAAGTCGCGTGAGGGCCGCCCATAACCACGACTTTCCCCTTTCGCTTGAGCTGGTCCGCGAGACTATAGGCCTCGGTTATGGTGCAGGTGAGAGAGCTTATGCCCACTATGTCATATTGGCTGAGCCGCTCCCGGCTGAACCCGGGAAAGGACTGGAACCACAAGTCGCACTGATAGCCCTGCTGCTTAAGGATTGCGGCCAGGGTTGGAATCCCGACCCGGGGCAGATAGGTCCGGCTGTAAACATGGGTTGCCCCGGAACTGACCTCAACCAGAGCTATGGTCGGAGCGCTCAAAAAATATTCACCCCTGTCCCTTCGGTTGAATTGATTGCAAGTGTATAATACTACCGCCTTCGGGTTTGTCGAATGAAGCCGCGGGGAAAACGGTCAATCTGGAATTTAAATGACTTTGAATCGCGGCTTTCTATTCTGGTCCGGCCAGGCGCTCAACCAGAAAGTCGGCTTCGATGTCAGAGACCTTGTTAAATAAATCTCCGGTATAGACATCGAAATGTCCGACCGGCAGGCTGACCAGCTTTACATTCTGGATCCGGGCCGCGGTTTTCCTCACCCCCGCCGGAGGAATGAGCGAATCTTTTTCGCCATAGATGATCAAGACCGGAGACTTTATTTTTGACGCATAGCTGATCGGCCGGTAAACGGGAAGGGTCGCGAAAATCCGGGCCGGAGCCTGATTCTTCCAGGCGCTATCTTTGGGAATGAGCGCCAAATACCCCTGCATCGATTCCGGCGTGTTCATAATCGCAAATTCGTCCGGGGTTGATATTACCTTGACATAAAACGGACTTCGGAAAGTAATCATCCTGAAAATATCCCGGGTCGCGTAAATAGAAGCCTTGAGGATGTATTCCGGGGAATAAATCAGGCTTGAGCTGATGCCGTCCACAAAAGGCACCTGCGCGACAACCGCTGAAATCTCCGGATGTTTGGCCGCGGTAACCAGAACATGCCCCCCGCTGAAGGATGTCCCCCAAAGCCCGATCTTTTTGGTATTCACGCCCTGCATTCCCCGCACATAATCGAGCGCGGCCTGCCAGTCCTGAACATGCCTTCTCGGGCTGATCAGATTTCTCGGCTCGCCCTCGCTGTCCCCGAAATTACGATAGTCAAAGACAAAGACCGCCAGTCCTTTGGCGCAGAATTTTTCCGCAAACGGCGCCAGCCCGAATTCTCTCTCCGCTCCCAGGCCGTGCGCCATAATCACCACCGGCGGATTGGCCGCATTGTCCGGCTGGTAAAGCCAGGCCGCGCATTTCAGGCCCCGAACTTCAAACTTTAGGTCTGTTCTCTTCATTTCCCCTCCCCTGCTCCGTCCTTTTGTTATCCGGCTTTGCGGTTTTAGACAAAGCCGGGTTAACGCAGCTCCGCGACCAGGCTGGCGGCCGTGCCGGAAAGATTTTCGATGGCGGCAAGGATATTACTGGTGTTGGCCTTTATTTCGTGAGCAGTAGTAATGTCATCCCCAATCCCGCTCAAAATATGTTTTGGGCAACAAGCCCCTAAACAAGTGCCCCCGCCTATTGCAATAGGCTTTTGACGCGGTAAATTTTTATCTTTTGATGAAGTCCTTTTATGTCAACTTCGTCGAGATCCTTCACATCCACCAGATGTTTCACCTCGCTGTAAGTGGAATGGCTGATGATGATATCGCCGCCTGCGGCTAAGCCTTGAAGTCGTGCTGCGAGATTGACTTGATTGCCGATTACGGTATAGTCCATGTGCCGCTCACTCCCGATGCCGCCTACCGTGCAGTAGCCGCTGTTGATCCCTATACCGATGGACAAGGGTTTGCGGCCTGCTTCAAACCATATCTTGTTCAATTCATCCATTTGTTTCTGCATAGCTACGGCCATTTTTACCGCGCGTATTGCATGGTCGTCCTGATCCAGCGGGTCGCCGAAGAACACCATTATCCCGTCTCCCATGAACTTGTCTAAAGTTCCCTCATATTCATGGATTATCGCTGTCATTTCTCTTAGGTAGTGATTGAGTAATTCTACGGTCTCTTCAGGTTCCATCTGGTCGGACAATGCGGTGAAGCCGCGAATGTCGGAGAAGAATACGGTTAGCTTTTTTCGCCGAGTTCGGGTGAGTAAATCTTCCGATCCGCAGAGCATTTCACTGGCAATCTTTGGCGGCAGGAATCTGGCGAGGGTAGCCTTCATAACTTCCTGTTCGGAGGTGCGTAATTTTATGAGATTTGAAACCCGGCAGATGAGTTCCTGGGCATTGAAAGGCTTGACAAGATAATCATCCGCGCCCTTCTCAAGTCCCTCAAGCTTCATGCTCATCTCTGCCCTCGCGGTTAGCAAGATGAGCGGAATGTTGCGAGTCCTCTTATCGGACTTGAGTTCCCGACAGAGTTGGTAGCCGTCCTTTTTCGGCATCATAACATCGGATAAAACCAGCGCCGGCAATAACTCCATAGCACGAGCCATGCCTTCCTCTCCGTCCTTGGCTGTCTGAGTTGCAAACCTCCTGGAAAGGATGTCTTTGAGGAACCTCCGCATGTCCGGGTTGTCTTCAACCACAAGCACTGTAGGCTTGTCGTCTCCATTGCCAGGTTGGGAAACACTTTCCTCCGGCTCGCTTTTATTCTCCGTATCGGCCATGATGCCCATTGCCTTTATGGCTGTTGTATCCTCAACATTGGCGTCTTCATCAATGAATTCCACTTTCCGGGGATCAAGATGATCCCTGCCCGACGGTATCTCGAAAGCAAAAGTGCTTCCTTCCCCCAATACGCTATCAACCCACACTTTGCCGCCGTGCAGTTGAATGAACTCCTTGACCAGGGCAAGCCCTATTCCCGTGCCTTCGTACCGGCGGCTCGCACTCCCGTCCACCTGCGCAAACCGGTCAAAGATTTTTTCTTTCGCATCCTCCGGTATGCCGATGCCGGTGTCGGAGACACTCACCGCAACCTGGCCATCATGCTTATCCACCCGAACCTTTATCCGGCCTCCCTTGTCCGTGAATTTGATCGCGTTGGATAAGAGGTTCAAAAACACTTTTTCCATCTTCTCCCGGTCGAGATAAACCGTCGGAAGGCTCTTATCCGTGGCACAGGATATATCAATACCCCGACCTTCGGCCCAGCTCTCCACGGAGCCCACCATGTATTTAGCGAGGCTGCCAATATTCTCCTCCCGAACCTTAAGCTTCATTTTTCCTGCCTCGAGCTTGGAAAAATCCAACAGGTTATTGATGAGGTTGAGCAACTTCAGCATGTTCCGGCGCATAACCGAGAGATATTCTTTCTGCTCCCCTTTGAGCTCGCCCTTTTGCCCGGTGATGAGCGATTCCAGCGGCGCCAAGCTCATGGTCAGCGGTGTGCGAAGCTCGTGGCTTATATTCGCAAAAAAGGCGGTCTTGAGCTCGTCGAGCTCCCGGAGCTTGTTGTACGATGCTTCCAACTCGGCCATAAGGCGTTGTGAAATCAAATTCTGTTTCTCCAATTCTAAAGTCCTATGCTCGAGAAGTTTCACCATATGGATTTGAAGCGGTCCAACGGTTAATAGAATTAAAAGGCAGCCAATTGCCGTGGTGGCTATAAAAGCTGTACCGGCGAAAAATTCATGATAGGTAGTGGTCTCTGATACAATAGAGATTGATGAAAGGTACCCCCATTTTTCGAGAATAATCGTCCCCATATACAATACCACCGAACATAAAACAGTGAAAAAGCCGAATCGAGCCCCCATAAAAATGCTGCAAAGAGCGACGGCTGATAATAGCCAAATGGGCGCGAAGAATATAAAGCTGCCGCCATAAAAGCGGGATATGTGGACCAGGGTAAAACAAGCGAAGAAAATACATAATTTCACATAATGATCGCTGAACTGTCTCTTAAGGGCTTTTATTAAAAAATTCGCCAGTGTTACCATTACCCAGAACACCATATAAAATTTTAGTACTGCCACCATGTATGAGAGATAGAAAGAATCTAAGTATTCACTGGCAAATTTTGATGGAATTAGTATTCTGGTTATCAAGAAATAATCGACTATAAGCGTATATAGAACCAAACAATCTAAAAAAACCGCGCCATAAAGCTCGTCTTTGTGTTCAAGAAGTCCCCAAAAGGTTTGAGATATTCGTGTCAGGAGAGACGGGCTCGGCTCGGTTCCCTTAACAGGCTGTTGAAAAATTGGCTGGTTATTTGAATCGCTCTTCATCTTGGTATCACCCTCGGTTTGTTGGCCAGCAAATTAGTCCATTTTAATTCTAGCGGGGACGGCCAGCCTTGTCAACTGACCGGCCGGGTATTTCCGGATCAGGGTCAGGAGCTTTTCGTCGCTTCCTGCGGGCTTGGGCCCGCGTTTTGCGGGCTTTTGATTTTCTGCGTCAGGCTCAGGAGGATTGGCGCCGCACCGATGATAAAAAGTCAACCGGGGATAATCCCAGACCCGGCACACCCGCTCAATGCCGTACGGCTCGCCCTCGCTGTCCCCGAAATTCCGGTAGTCAAAGACAAAAACCGCCTCCGCTCTTTTATTATCCGGCTCTGCGGTTTGGGGCAAAGCCGGGTTAACGCAGCTCCGCGACCAGGCTGGCGGCCGTGCCGGAAAGATTTTCGATGGCGGCAAGGATATTACTGGTGTTGGCCTTTATTTGGTGAGCAGTCGCATCGATGTCCATTATCGCCCGGGAGATTTGCTCCGCGGCTATGTTCTGCTGGCCGGTGATTATCGCGATCTCCCTGGATATTTTCTCGGTGGATTCCACCTGCGCCTTTATTTCGCTGAAGGTCTGCCCGACCGCATCAGCCATTTGGGTTCCCTTGTCCAATACCTCCATTCCTTTCTGCGCGAAATCCGCGCTGTTCTGCGCGGCCTCGAGGGTTGAACCCACCACCTCCTTGATCAGCTTGACCGAATCGCTGGTCTGCTCCGACAGCCTTCTCACTTCCTTGGCAACCACGGCAAACCGTTTGCCAGCCTCGCCGCTGCCAGCTGCCTCCAACTGGGCGTTGATCGAAAGCAGGTTGATCTGCTTTGCCACCTCCTCGATTATCTCCATAATTATGGTTATTTTCTTTATGCCCTCCGCCAGATCGACCACGCTCCGGGATATTTGGCCCACATAGTCCGAAAGCGCGCCAAAACTCTTGAGCGCATCCTCCACTCTCCCGGTCCCGCTCTGGCAGGAGAGCAGGCTTTGTCCGGCTTGAGTCTGCACATTGTTCGCGGCCTCCGCTATTTTCTTGGAGGTCGCCACCAGCTCGTTGGAGGTGGCTCCGACTTGTGTGATCGCGGCCGCCAGCTCGCTGACGCCGTCAGCCTGCTCCGCGCTCGCGGTTTGCACGCCCGCGGAGTTTTCCCTGACCGCGGTTGAAATACCTTGGATCCGTTTGAGGAGTTCATTGGCCCGGCTGGTGCGCGACTGGAGCAGCGCGGTCGCTCGCGCCATCTCTCTGGAAAAATCACCGAGCTCGTCTTCCGAGTATGCCCTCAGGTGCGGGGCCGAGCCTCCGCTCGATATGGCCCGCAAAAAGCCGAGCACCTCGGTCAGGGGCGCATTTATATCACGCACCAAAAGATAAGTCGCGATTGAGGTCAGGAGTATGGTTGCCAGCAGCAAGGCAACAATTGGGTTGCGGGTTTGCTTGAGAACTCCGGCTAAGGACCCCCAGTGTCCTAAAGCCACCGCGATCTGATTCGGCCCGGGTCCGGGATTGTATATTACCAGCCTGTTTTCAGCATAATTGACCAATTCCCCCGCGGACTTGGATGAAACTATGGTTTGGACTTCTTTGGGTTCGAGCTGGCCAGCCTTGCCTTGCACCAAGCTGCCGTTTGAATCGAGCAATATAACATTGGCGTTGGCGATGAGCTGGTTTTCCAGCAAAAACGAGGTTAATTCTGAAGCGCGGCTGGCCTGGTCGCTCGTTGTGTTTGCGGCTGCAGTTTGCTTCTGGATTATCTTAAGCCAGTTTTCGAGGTTTTGTTTGAGCTGGCTTCTGGCTGTGGTTTCCGTCTGGGTAAAGCCCATAATAACCGCGCTGCAAAGCAGATAAGCCACAACCGTGAAAATAACCAAAAACATCTTGTAGCGTATCTTTAAGCGGAAATGCCTCCATTCGTAAACGCCGCTGGTGAACAGCTTCTCCACCGCCACCCCGAAGCTCCTCCTTGAGGAGGCGACGATTATTTTCACCGCGTAAAAGAAAATGATGCCCATATTGAGACTGGAAAAGCACTTAAACAGAAAAAGAAACAGGACTTGCTCACCCGTCAGCCAGGAATACCTGAGATAAACCCAAAGCGACAACAATGTCACCACCATATAGAGAAACACTAAAAGCAGCGCGCCGTTTCGCGCCCACAGAAAGGTGGTGTTTATGTAGTGTTCACAATCGAGGGTTGTGACCGCTTTCCGTCCGAGCAGCATGCGGTCGAACCTGATCGCGGGCTGCGCCCACTTCACGCAGCTGAAAATCATTATGCCGATCACAGGCACAGCCGCGATGGAATTGACCATTACCAGGTGCGTCCAGCGGCTGTCATGGTATAAGCCCAGGGAGTAAATCAAATAGACTACGCCCACGATCTCGATCAAGAGCATCGCGGAGGCAAGCAGCAAGATATCGCTTATAAGCCGGGTCAAGAATTTTCGGCGAGCCTGCCCGCGCTCTTTCTTTAAAATCTCTTTGTCTTTACCGAGTTCTGAATCAGTTCTTTCTGACATGAAAACGCTCCTTCTTAAGCACTGACTATGCTCTCGCAAACTTTTCACATTCCTGAACATCAGCCCGCATATTCTCGGATGGTAAATTCACGGCCGTTTCCAGGAACAATTTGCAGGCACCGGTATTGCTCATTTTAACAAATTTTTAATGAATTGCATACCCGTTTGCTCGAGGTGCAAGCGTCGTTAAAACCAAAAACACACGACCAGGGGACTCGGTCTCGTCTGGTAGAGAATCAGCATGCCGAATTGGTGTGCCGTTACCACCGCCTGGAAATTGCCTTAATCAGTTTTTATCAGGGCCGACCCAGTTATCCGGCTCACCGTAAAGGACAAAGGGGCTGGGGTTGAGCGCGCCCAGGTTCCATGCCAGGCAGCCCATGGCGATGAAGAGCCGGTCGTTGATCTTTCTGATTTCGTCATGCATGGAGTGGTTGCGTCCCCGGTTGTGGGCCGCATAAACCAGGTGAAACGAATCCGTCTTATCAAACATCGACCTGCCGACAAAGGTGTCCATTTTCATAGTGCGGATGATTCTTTTGTCCTCTCCTTTTCCTTTTGAGAAAAGGTTGTAGCCCCAGCCCTTGTCTTTTTCGAACGGGAAAAAGGCTTTCCTGTCCCAGTGGCCGGGCCCCATGAGATGGTGGGCGTAAAAGTTATTTGCAAAAAACATAACGCCGACCGGCAGCAATTTGGCCCGGTACTCGCCCTTCATCTCCGCGAACTCCGGCGCCTTGGCCGCGAAGAACAGCTGCATCACTTCGGACTTGGAAAGTCTCTCCACATCCTCGAGCCTGGCCTCGCGGGAGGGAATGCCCAGGATCTCGTCCGTCGTCCTTCCATCAGCACCGCGGAATCCGTTCTGGATGATGTTCACCGCGGTCAACAATATCTGGATAAGAACGCAGCACCCGATCAATATGAGGATGTAAATCATCATTTCCTCCTTGCCGCTAACAGCGGCCCTTTACGCCTTCGCCTGGGGCGGCCCAGGACAAAATTGAACGCCGCTGGCTGCCGACAATGGGCGTAAACTTGGCGCCGAGATTTATCATCTTGGCAAAAAAACCGGGATACACATGCAGTTTCTTTTTGCGAATCCCCTTGATCGCGGCCCTGACCACATCCTCCGGCCGGCAGAGAAAAATTGACTTTACGCTTTCCATCTTGGTCTTTCCATAAACCCGCGTTTTCAAAATCTCAGTGTCTGTCCAGAGCGGATAGATGTTGGTGACATCAACCCCTTTTTCGGAAACCTCTCCGGAGAGCGACATTCCAAAACCGCGCAGGCCGAACTTGGAGGCTGAATAAGAAGCCGACTGGGTGGTTCCCGTGATGCCGGCGATGGAGGATATGTTGACAATATGCCCCTGTTTTCTTTTGAGCATATCAGGCAGGAACTTGTAACTGAGTCTCATCGGCCCCAACAAATTGACCTTGATCACCTGCTCCCACTTGCCCTCGGGAACATCCTGAAAGTCGCCGAAGGCGAGCACGCCCGCATTATTGATCAGGACATCCAGCTCAGGCGCAGTTTTTTTGCATTTCTGATATGCGTCCTCGCAGCCCTCCGCGCTCGACAGGTCGGCTCCGAAAACGCCGATTACTCTGCCCGGTACATTCAAAAGCGACGCGGCGATGCCCTCCGCTATTTTTTTAAGCCGCGCCTCGTCAATGTCGGTCAGGACAAGAAGGCTTCCCTCCAGGAGCAGCTGCCTGGTGAATTCCCGGCCCAGCCCCCCGGCCGCACCGGTCAAAAATATCTTCTTTCCAGCCAATGATTTCATTTCGGTTCTCCTCCTTAAATCGGGCCGGCCTTATGAAACGCATTCAATCAATGTTAGGCAGACAGGGATTTGCTGTCAAGACTATCGTCCAGTTGACTTGAGCACTTTTTTAAAAGAGAATCTTTCCTATGAAAAACAAAAATATTTTAGCCCTGGTCTTTGCGCTTTTCGCGGCTTTAACCGGCTGGTCCTGCTCCCGGGGAAAGCAGAAACCGAATGTGATCCTGATTGTGATTGATACCGTGCGCAAAGACCATTTAAGCTGCTACGGCTACAACCGGCAGACCATGCCCAGGATCGACGATTTCGCGAAGGACGCGGTGCGCTTTGACGATGCAATCGCGGCCTCGCCCTGGACCCTTCCCAGCATTGCCAGCATCCTGACCGGGCTCTACCCTCACAACCACCAGGCCGGATACGCGGGTAAGGACCCCAAGACCAATCAGGAAGGCCTGACCTATCTTTCCCAGGGCGCAATCACCCTGACCGAGGTTCTGTTCCAGAATCAGTATCAGACCGTCGGTATTTTCCAGAGCCCGTTTATGGACCCGGGGCTGGGCTTAAATCGCGGATTTGAAGTTTACAACTGGGAGCCGGGAGATAATATGCAAACCCGGTCCGCGAGCGAGGTCTCGGACCTGGCAATGGAGTGGCTGGATAAAACCAGGAACAAATCGCAGCCGTTCTTCCTTGTCCTTCATTACTTCGATCCCCATCTCGCTTACGCGCCTCCCCCGGATCTCGCCCTGCCTTTCACTCTCAAATACCAGGGCAAGATGAAACCGCCCTTTAATCCTTCGGAGCCGGAGCTGGAAAAAATCCAGAAGGGACAGATCAAGTTCAGCAAAGAAGACCAGTCGTTCATAGAGGGGCTCTATAACGGCGAGCTGAACTATGTCGATTTCGCCATCGGCCGCTTCTTCGACTACCTTAAATTCGCCAATCTCTATGACCAAAGCCTGATCATCCTCACCTCGGACCACGGCGAGGAGTTCTGGGACCATAACTCTTTTGAGCACGGACACAGCCTTTACCAGGAACTCCTGCAGGTGCCTCTGATCGTGCGTTTGCCGGGCGGGGAAAACAAGGGATTGGTGATCAAAGAGCGGGTTAGCCAGGTGGATATAGCGGGAAGCGTCCTGGCCTGTCTCAGAATCGAGTCCCTGCTTAGGCCCAACGGCAAGAGCTTCATCTCCATGCCCGGAGCAGTGGTCAAGCCCATGGCCAGCCGCGCGATCATAGCCGAGCTTAACCGCATCGGAGACCCGCTCCAGGCCCTTTATCGCAACGAGTATAAGCTGATCCTCAATCGCACCACCGCCAAGATACAGGTTTACAACCTGGCAGTTGATCCGCAAGAGAAAAATAATCTTTTCGGCAAAAAGGAAGCCTTTCCGCCGGAAATGGTCGACCAGTTTAAGGGAGTCGCGGCCGGAATCGCCAAGCAGGAATCCGAGAAAAAACCTCTCCCGGCCAAACTCGACCCAAACACCATCCAGAAACTCAAAGCGCTGGGGTATCTGAAATAGGCCGGCCATAGATTAGGCTCAGTTCAAGTCTGATGATGTATCAACTGTTGCAGATGAAAATCGTCCCTCCCGACTCCGCAAAAGTCGCCCCCGTGCCCCACGGCATTGTGACCGGAAAAGGATTTAAACTTAAGTAGCAGAACGCATAAATTCTAAAATAGAAACATCGGGTTTAAATAATTTCTTCCAATCTGTGTTCTATTAGAGAACACAGTGATTTGTCATCAATGCTTAGGAAATCCCGGCCATCTCTATCTTCAAACTCGTATTTGGTAAATCTGAGGGCACATTTCAGATTGAGATTTTCTTTTGCCAGATGAGCGACATCTCTTAATGTGTCATAGTATGCTCTCTGAGCGATTCTTCCGCCCAAAAAATCAAATCCTCGTTTCGGCTTTATATAACCATTATTCTCAGTGCCTTGTAATTCTACCAAGCGCTTGAATTCCTCAATAGATTGAGGACCCGATTGGACTTTAGCTTTTATCCGATGTTTGTTGAGCATTCTGTTGAAGCAATCAGTTTTGTTGCAGCATTCTAATAGATGAGGCAAATATTTTATTGGAATAATTTGGGATAATTTAGAAAGGTGCTCAAGTGTAATTCGCCTGAAGGGGGTAAAATGCTGCTCTTCGTCGAATTCTATTATCCGCGTGCCCAAACTACCATGACCCCTTACAAAGCCATCGATATGACTTGATAACGACCTGGCAGGAAGATCTCCTGTGCTTGACAAATCTTGCAAGATTGAACTGAACATATTCATAACATTCTCTGGAAAATGATATTTGTGAAAATCTGTATTTAAAAATACATCCTCGGTCATTATTTTTTCCCCCAGAGTTTTCGCCTTTAAACGGGATTCTCCTAACACCTTTTCCAACGCCAAGAAAAACTTGCTCTCTGCATCTTTCACGTTTGTCCTCTATTTGAGATGCTACACATTTCATCTGAAAAGGCAACCAGCTTTTCAAGGCGGGGAAGGCTTGTTAGAACCGGGGTTCTTTCTTAATGAGCCTGTAGATTAGCACTTAAGCCCAGCGATTTCTTGTCGAACTTTCTGCCCTCGATCCAAAGGCACTTTGGAGTGCGCTGGCTTGACAGCGCTATGTGCCCGGACTTTGGTGTAGAAGCTGAATTCGTGAGCATCACTCTGTTAAAAGGCTATAGCGGATCCTCTTTGAATGCGGCTTGAATTGCTTTCTCGAGTTCCGGCAATTTATTTTGGATCACATCCCACACTATGTCCCAGTTAACCCCGAAATAATAGTGGATAAGTTTGTCCCGCAACCCCGCGATTTTCTTCCAGTCAATTTCTTTGTGCTTTCTTTTGAATTCAGGAGACAGGTTTTTCACAGCCTCGCCGATTATTTCTAGGCTCCTGGCGCAGGCCCTCTTCAAAACCTCGTTTCCGACAAGTTGATCAAATTGCAAGCCCTCGGTTTCCTTCAAGAGGAAATCGGCTTCCATCAGAATGTGTTTTAAAAACGGAGCGTCAGCCTTCATACCACTTAATATCTTTTTCTATGTATGGCCGGAGGTATGCGCTTAGGCCCGCGGGGGTTATCAGCTCAACCTTTTTGTGGAGCAGTTTTTCCAGGAAAAAAACCAGGCTCATAAAATCATCAAAATTGGGCTTCTCAAATTCCACCAGGAAATCGATATCGCTGTTTTTCTTCTGCTCTCCCCGGGCGTAAGACCCGAACAAGCCGATCCGCTTGACCTTATACTCCGCAAGCGTCTCCTTATGAAGCTTGATCAGCCTCATAATCTCGGCCGCGGTGAGCTTTTTAAATGGTTTCCGCTTCATTCCAGCTTATCCCTGGTTTAATGATACGGATTTAAACGCAGGAACGCAAGTCTTAACTGGAGGGGCCGGCCTTTTTGATCAATTTATAAGAGGCCCGGGGCTGGGCTTGCTTAATCTCATCCTGAACTCTGTCCCATTCCGCGTAAAGCGAATCCAGTTTCTGCTCCAGGTCTTTTTTGGCCAGAGTCAGTTCCATAATTTTCGAATAATTGCTCGCAACCGAGGGGCTGAACATATCTTCCTCGATCCGCTTCAAATCCTCTTCCTTTTCGCTGATCAGCTTTTCCAGCTCCTCCAGACGCCTCTTCCGCTTCTGCTCCATCCTCGTCCGGGCTTTGTCCTCCTCCCGCTTCCGGATCCGCTCATCCTTGGCCACAGGCTTTTCCGGCTTAGGCTCCGGCTTTTTCAAAGCAACTTCCTGCGCAATGCCCTCGGAACCTGAGATGTTATGGAGCGATAGCTCCTCACGGGCCTTGGCATAAAGATAATCCGTATAATCGCCGGTGTAGCTTGCGACCTTGCGGCCGCCGACTTCCAGGATCCGGTCCGGAAGGTCTTCCATAAAGTAACGGTCGTGCGCGACGAACACCAGCGTGCCGGTGAAATCGCGGAATGCGTTCATCAGCACTTCTTTCGCCCGGAGGTCAAGGTGGTTGGTGGGCTCGTCAAGAAGAAGCAGGTTCGCGGGCTTGAGCAAAAGCCGGGCAAGCGCGAGCCGGCTCTTCTCCCCGCCCGAAAGCACCGACACTTTTTTATAGATGTCATCCCCGCTGAACAAAAACGCTCCGAGCAGACTGCGCAGCCTGGGCACCATATCAAACGGAGCGTCTTTCGCAAGCGCATCATAAACCGTGTCATTCGGCTCCAGCTCATCTCCCGCATCCTGACCGAAATAAGCGAGCGTTACATTGTCTCCCAGTTTACGCGTGCCGGCCGCGAGCGCTTTTCTGCCGGAAAGAATTTCCATCAGGGTTGACTTGCCCGCGCCGTTCGGGCCAACGATCGCAGCCTTTTCCCCACGCTTGAGCATCAGGTCAACTCCGCTCAAAACCTCAAAGCCGTCATAGCCGGCTGCCATTCCTTTGAGTACCAGCATCTCGTAAGGCCCGCGGGGAGCGGGAGGGAATTTAAAACGCGGCGGCCTGGTCTCGCGGGGAGGATCGAGCAGAACCATTTTTTCCAGCCGCTTCACCCGGTCCGAGGTCTGGCCTGCTCTTTTCTTGTCCGCGCGATATTTGGCGATGAAAGCCTTGAGCTTCGCGATTTCCTCCTGCTGCTTCTCATACGCTTTGGTCGCAGCCTCAACCCGCCGCTCCTTATCCTCCAGATAAAAAGAATAATTGCCGTAATAGTCCGTGAGCCTGCCCGCCTCAACCTCCACGATCCTGTCTATGGTCACATCCAGAAAATACCGGTCGTGGGAAACGATGAGATAAGAGTAGGGATATTCCTTAAGAAATTCCTCCAGCCAGTTCCTGGCATCAAGGTCCAGGTGGTTGGTAGGCTCGTCCAGAAGCAGAATCTCCGGCTCCGAGACCAGGAGCTTGGCCAGCGCAATCCGCATCTGCCATCCTCCGGAAAAAATCTCCACCGGCTTTTGCCGGTCCGATTCCTTGAAGCCCAGGCCGTTCAAAACTCTTCCGATTTTCGGCTCAAGCTCATAGCCCCCGCGAATTCGGAACTGATCCATAAGCTCGGTCATCCGATGGAAGAGTTTGTGCTGGGCCTCCGGTTCGAGATTTCCGCTCTCAAGCCGGCGCTCAATCTCCTTGTGCTCCTCTTCCAGCCGCAAAATCGGAGCCAGAGCCTTGCGCATCTCCTCCTCCAGAGTGTTCCCCCGGTGAACAATCCCCTGCTGAGGCAGGTAGCCGATGGAGGTCCCGCGCGGAACCTCAACCTCGCCCCGCTCCGGCTCCAGCTCTCCGGCCATCACCTTGAGCAAAGTGGTCTTGCCCGAGCCGTTCTCGCCCACCAGACCGATCCTGTCCTTGTCCCCCAGCATCCAGCTAACCTGATCCAGGATCGGCTCCCCGCCGAAGGAAACGGTTATGTCAACCAGCTTGATCATTATTTAATCCGTTTAAGTTCCTTATTATCCTTCATCCTGCCCCATCATCAAGTTCTAAATAGAAAGCGGTTGAAATCTTGCCCTCGCATATTTGACTTTAAGCGCTCATTTGTTAGAAGATATAGACAGCGATATGGGAAATAATCCTTATGAGTTTGCAAAAGACTGAAACCAGGGAATCGTTAGCCCAGGCCGCGGATAAACTGGTTTCCTCAGTCAGGGAACTCGCCAAAACCGCAAACACCGAGGAAGAGCTTCGAATCGGTTTTGAAAAACTGCTCGAGCCTTCCCTCAAGAGCATCCGCGTCCAAACCCGGCCTAAAAATACTGACCAAAAAGGAGAGAATTATGTCAGAGGAATTGGTTCTTTTCACGGTTGAGGACGGGGTCGGGATAATCACCATCAACCGGCCCAAGGCGCTGAACGCGTTGAACGACCAGGTCTTGACCCGGCTGGAGAATCTGCTGGACCAGGTCAAGAACGACAAGTCGGTCAAGGTGGTGATCCTCACCGGCGCGGGAGAAAAAGCATTTATTGCGGGCGCGGACATAGCGCTGATGGCAAAGCTCAACCCCCTTCAAGTGGAAGAATGGGTCGGTCTGGGCCAGAGAATTTCCCGAAAGCTTGAATGCCTTCCCCAGCCGGTCATAGCTGCGGTCAACGGCTTTGCGCTCGGAGGCGGCACCGAGTTCGCCATCTCCTGCGACTATGTTCTTGCAAGCGAGAACGCGAAGTTCGGCCAGCCCGAGGTCAAGATTGGGGTCTTCCCGGGCTTCGGAGGCTCCCAGCGCCTGCCCCGCATAGTGGGAAAGCTAAGAGCGAAAGAGCTTTGCTTTTTCGGAGACCTGATCAGCGCGACCCGCGCGAAGGAGATCGGCCTGGCCAACGAGGTGGTTGAGCCGGCAAAATTGATGGAGCGAGCGAAGGAGCTTGCCCGAAAACTCATTGCGGAGACCAGCCTGGTTGGGGTCGGACTTTGCAAGCGAGCGATGGAATTTGGGTCTGTGGTGCCGCTTGAAGAGGGCCTCCAGCTTGAGCGAGCTCTGTTCAGCCTTTGCTTCGCAAGCGAGGACCAGAAAGAGGGTATGGCCGCATTCCTCGAAAAACGCAAGCCGAATTTCAAGGGGAAATAGATCCATATTCACCGCCGAGACGCAGAGGACGCAGAGAAGAAAAAAGTTTTTGCTTCTAACCGCAAAGGCAGAATTCGCAGAGAAGAGAAGTTTTTTCAAGAAGAATTGGTCAAGGTCTCTGACCTTGCCGCAGAGGCAGGGCAGTGCCCTGCACCTCTCCCATTGAATTCTTGACCCTAGCTACTGGCTGCTGGCTACTTGCTACTTTCTTCTGAAATCACTTGCCCCAAGCCCCTGTTGACTGCGAGATCTGAAATCTGCCATTCAGCGCAACGCGCTGACTCGGCTTCTGCTACAACGCCAGCCAGCTATAGAAGTGACCCCTATTTCAGACCCCAATTTCAAAAGAATATCTCCTTTTTGAAATTTGCATTTACAACATTCTCAGGCCACCTTTTGTCTGGTTTTCTCATGGCCTTAGGTATGAAGAAGTAAGGTGGAGTAATAACCTTTACTACTTCATCACCGAGCGGTGTTCTAAAAGATGAAAACTCTTTTAATATCAGAGATTCTCCTCTTTCACTCCTTTCCCCTGAACCTTTCTCGTTTACCCAAGTGCAACCTAAGTTGTCCATATAAATCACTGATTCAATCACGTCTTTCTTATTAGGAATGCCAATGTCTAAATACCGAGCTAATTTTTTTACGAACATAAATATTTCTTTTTTATTATTAGCTCGCATAGGCTTTTCATTAGGATCACCATATGAAACCAGGACAAATGCATCTAAATCGCTCAGTCTGTCGACGAAAGACATAATGCTTTGAGTTCTAAGTCGCGATTTTGAATCAATCAAAGCATTGTTTACTAAAATATTGGCAAATCTCTTGATTCTTTTTTCTGTAGTACTTCTTGCCGCTTGTTCTGCTCCTTGTGCAAACAACTCTGCGAACTCTTCACTTTTCAGATAGTCATAATCGATTTTTTTCTGGTCAAGATTCTTTAACCTACTTGTAAAATATGTAAAGTAGTTATTCATACGCTCTTGAATTCGCCTGCTCCTAATTTCACCAAAATAAGTGGCGAGAAATCCGCCAGCATAGGGTATTAGATTTAATAGCGCTTCAATATTTAATAGGGCTTTGTCATTTATTCCCCCTTTACTCTCATCAAATGGCAGAATATCCTTTTCCATATTTTTTTATAGGCTCATTGAGAAATATGCGGTGTGACTATCCGCCTGCAGTTTCCCAAAAAAATCTAGCATTGAGCGGTTTGCTTGTCAACTGCACCAATTTAACATCAAACGGCCATCTTTGTCAAGCAAATTATTCTTTGGAGAATCGAAATCTTGCTCATTGCTGGTACTTTGCAGCTAGCTATAGAAGTGCCCCCGCCCAAAGGTCATTCTTTCTTGCTTGGATTCAGTTCTTCAGATTTTGATGGTAGAGCATCAGGAACTTTTTGCTTTCCCTTAAGGCTCTTCCAGTCCTGCAAAATAAGCGAGATCAACTGACGCCATTTAGGATAATTTTCTAGTAACTTGTCAATATCAATGCCTTCTTCCAAGCCCTCAAAAAGAGCTGTAAAATTACCCGGAGTCCTTAATTCTCGTATGCTGAAAAGTAGATCGCTTATTTCTTTTCTGAAAAATATCAAAAAAATTATTCCTAATATACCTATAATTGAAGGCCAAGATATGAATACTTTCAAGTATTCAAGAATTATTTGCCAAAGTGGCATTATTTCTCCTCTCGATTTTCGCGAGATTTTGTAGATTCAGAGGGTAAGGCTCCAATTTTCAATTAAGGCCTCCGATTCTTGTTTCCGCCTCAACTTCGGCCAGGTTTAAGTGCAGAGAAGGTTTCATAGGGGAATTATGTCCGAAAAGGAATGCTTGTCAAATCGAAGGGCGACGCATCCTACTCCGCTCCTGAAGGAGCTACGAAGGACAAGCCGGCTGACCCGTATCCCGCCTCGTTCACTCCGCGGGACTCGCTTCGCTCGCAAGAAGGCCGCGTTGCGGCCTTGGGCGCGGTCCCGCGTAAGCGCGGGACGCCCCTACATTTGCGGGGAAGGAATTGAGGTTTTTTTCTTGCCTATCCCTGCCTGTTTGCGGCAAAATTAGGATACATCATAGTTCTCACCCTGGCAAAAATCAAAACAAGGAGATGAAAAATGGATTTAAAGCTGACCGAAGAGCAAAGAATCTTGCAGGAGATGGTCCGCGACTTTGCCAAAAACGAGGTCGCGCCCAAGGCCGAGCACATTGACCGCACCGGCGAATACCCGAAAGAAATAATCGCCAAGCTGGCTGAGCTGGGCCTGATGGGCGTGGAGGTGCCCACGGAATGGGACGGCGCGGGCATGGACGCGGTCTGTTATGCGATTGCGATAGAGGAGCTGAGCGCGGCCAACGCGGCCCTGGGCTGCATCGTCTCCGCTCACAACTCTCTGTGCGTAAGCCCGATCCAGAAATTCGGCACTGACGCTCAAAAGGAAAAATACTTGAAGCCGCTCGCCAAAGGTCAAAAACTCGGCTGCCTGGGACTGACCGAGCCGAGCGCGGGCTCGGATGCGGCTGCGCTCAAAACCAAGGCCGAGCTTAAAGGTGACAAGTGGATTCTGAACGGCACCAAGCTCTTCATCACCAACGGAAAAGAAGCCGGGGTCGCGGTGGTGCTCGCTCGCACCGAGAATGACCCCTCTCACCGGGGCTTGAGCGCGTTCATCGTGCCTACGGACGCTCCCGGGTTTTCGCTGGGAAAAGAAGAGGAAAAGCTGGGCATTCACGGCTCAAGCACGATGGAGCTTATCTTTGAAAACTGCGAAATCCCCAAAGACCACCTGCTCGGAGAGCGGGGCAAGGGATTCGGCGTCGCGATGTACACCCTGGACGGAGGAAGGATCGGAATCGCGGCTCAGGCTGTGGGCATTGCGCGTGCGGCTTACGAGGCGTCAATAAGTTTCGCCAAGGAGCGGGTCCAGTTCGGAAAGCCCATCGCCAGTTTTCAGGCCATCCAGTGGATGATCGCGAATATGGCGACCGAGATTGATGCCGCGCGTCTTCTGGTCTGGCGCGCGGCCTGGATGAAGAAGGAAAAAATTCCCTACAGCCAGGAGTCGGCTATGGCCAAGCTGTATGCGGCTGAGGTCGCGCAAAAAGTGGTGGTGGATGCGGTCCAGGTCCACGGCGGATACGGTTATGTCAAGGACTACCCGGTGGAGAGATATTACCGGGACGCGAAGATTACCTCGATCTACGAAGGCACCAGCGAAATTCAGCGCATAGTCATCGCCAACAACATCTTCCGGGATGTGTTGAAGGGGAAATAAATCAGCAGCCCGTAGCCGGCATTCAGCAGCCAGGAAACGCAGACCTATTGGGGAGCTTCTTGTTTTTTAGTTCCGACCGGCGCTGGAGCAAAAGCCCTGTTTAGCGTTTTTTCGCTGGTCTCAGAAAGGTCGCAAATACCCAGGGTGCCGCCTTTTGAAGAAGTAGCGCCTTTTCCCTTTTTCACAAAACCGGCGATATTGGCAGCGAGTTTTGTTATCTGGCCGTCTAACTCACTGATTAACAATTCCCTGTTATTTTTCCATTCTTCAGGCTTCATCGGCTTGCATGTGATTTCTTTGGCCGCCAAATCCGAAAAAGACTTAAATATGCGTTTCTTTGAGTCAATATCATACAGGTAGGCACCGAGGGCTAGATACGGCTTTTTGTCCCTGATTCCATATTCGCAAGACCTGACAATAAGCACCTGCTGACCGGCAAAATCTTTCTGCAGCGATTCCATATCGTTGACAACGGAACACTTGTCTTTAGCCGGATTTTCCGGCTCATTGCAGGCCCTGACCAGCTTCTGGAAGCCGGAATTGGAAAGTTCTTTGATCAATTGTTCGGCAATATGCCCTTTAAGGTCATAACCTGATAGTATCGGCTCAAAATCTTCGCCGCGCTTTTCAGCTCTGGAGCGGCTACTGCTGATACTGGTTCCCGCGCCTACTCCGACCCCGGCTCCGCCCCCGATCCCGCCGCCCGAAAAAATGCCAATACCAACTGAAGTCCCGGTCAATTCTCCCTTACTCCATACATAGAACTTCGGATCACCCACCACTTTAACCAAAATGGTTTTTTGCGGCGTCTCCCCCTGCTTCATTTCAGCGGGCTTGGAGAAAGAGGCATAAACGAGGGTCACCAGTATCAGACTAAAGCCTATTTTCAAAAGCTTCATCTTGGCCTCCTGATTTTTTTACTATTTTAACCATTACGGGAGGCTTATGTCAATATTATCCCGCCTTGAGGGTAAGTAGTTTGGAGTCTGAGATTACCCGCGCAGGGATTGGATGGCTTTTGATGATCAACAGTAATTAAAAACTCAGGGTAAAAGTATCTACGTAACCGGTATAAATAAAAACGCCTTTGCCCAAAATATCTCTGCCTACCAGACATTGAATATGCTGCCCCTGCAAGGGAGCGGCGATAGCGACTATATCAGCTACGACATTGCCAGGGAAGATGATTCTAACCGCGTATTCATAACATGCCAGATTGGTGCATGAAGGAGTGTTGATCATTACTACGCCAACCGGATTAAGATTCAGCCTCTGAACCAAATCCTCTCTGATAACCGTGCCGGTGGCGCCGGTATCAATCATAGCAACTGTTTTAATCGGAGGCGGAATCGGCTGTGAGGTCTTTTTTAAAAGTTCTTCAACCACGGCCCCGACCGTGATACCCACATCAACAATAGGCCCCGCTTCTTTTAAATTGGGCACCTTGGTGGTGAAAGAAGGCATTTATGAACACAACAAATTGGAAGTGAAATTTTGCGGAACTTCGACTTCGATGATTTGCTTGACCAGGAAGGGAACATTGCCCAATTTCTCATATCCCTGCTTTATTGCATCTCCTCTGGTGTCAAAAACATCGATAACTTTATCACCCTTGATAAGCGCAAATTTGCCCTTGGCTTTGCCCACAAGCTCATTCTTTTGCGCTTCATAGGTCTGCAATTCCTGTTGAAGGATATTGATCATTGATGCGCCTCCTCTATTTGATAGAATTATAGACAAATTTGACTCTTGATGCAACCCTTGGCCGCTTTTTATGCTCTAAGAGCTAGGATAGCTTTCTTGTAATCCCTGGCCTTAAACACCGCGTTCCCGGCTACCAGCACATCCGCGCCGGCTTCGATTATTTTTTTGGCGTTCTGAGGGTTCACGCCGCCGTCGATCTCAATCAAAACCTTGAGTCCCAGCTTATCGATCCCGGCTTTGGCGAACAGGATTTTGTCCGTCATCGTGGGAATGAACTGCTGCGCTCCGAACCCGGGATTAACGGTCATGAGCAAAAGCAGGTCCGCGCTCATAAGAATCTCGTCCAGAAGCGAGATGCTCGTGCCCGGGTTGATCGACACCCCCGCCAGGATTTCCCTCCCCAGCTTATCTCCCGCCTGCTTTATCTGCTCAAGAGTGCGGTTGATGTGGGGGCAGGTTTCAAGGTGCACGGTGATCCAGTCCGCGCCGGCTTTGGCATACTCATCGATGTAGGCCTCGGGTTTTTCAATCATCAGGTGGACATCGAGCGGGAGTTTGGTTGTGCGCCGCGCGGCCTCGACAATCAGCGGGCCGAAAGTCAGGTTGGGCACAAAGTGCCCGTCCATCACATCAATGTGGATCAGGTCCGCGCCCGCCTTCTCCACGGCTTTTATCTCCTCGGCCAGCCTGGTGAAATCCGCGGACAAAATTGAGGGCGCAATCAGCGCTTTTCTCTTTGGAGCCATTGTTTATGGAATTTATCTGGAAAAGGGACTGCTGTCAAAGCGCGGAGCTTGAGCCGGGCGGAGGGGCCTCAAACCATCTTCTTGTAAAAGAGGGAAATCAGGAAAAACATCACATTGACGATGACAATGGTTGCTCCTGTGGGCAGGTTCAAAAGCAGGGAAATCACTATGCCCAAAAGCAGGGACAAAAGCGCGACGACCGCTCCGATGGCTATTGCGGCCTTAAAGCCCTTGGCCAGCTGGAGCGCGGACGCGGCCGGCAGAATGAGCAGCGCGGACACGAGCATGATTCCCACTATTCTTATGGACAGAACCACGGTGATCGCGGTCAGGATGGATAGCAGGGCATTCACCGCGCTCGTCTTGATGCCGGTGGTCTTGGCATATTCTTCATCAAAAGCGGCGGAGAAAAAATCGTAATAGAAAAAATAGACGGTCAAAAAAACCGCGGCCGAGAGCGCAATCGACAGGATGACCTCTATGTCGCTGATGGACAGGATGTTCCCGAACAAGTAGCTGAAAAGGTCCACATTGAAGCCTCGGGCCAGGCTCGCCAAAATTACGCCTCCGGCTATGCCCGCCGCGGAAACGATGCCGATGGCCGCATCCCCGTAAACCTTGGCCTTCTCGGTGATTTTGAGGATAGCGATCGAGCCGGCCACAACCACAGGCACCGCGACATAAATCGGATAAACGCCGAGAAACAAGCCCAAAGCAATGGCGCCGAAGCTCACATGGGAAAGGCCGTCGCCGATCAGCGACATTTTCCTGAGCACCAGGAAAATGCCGAGCGTGGAGCAGAGCACGGAAATGAACGCGCCCGCGAGAAACGCCTTCTGAATAAATGAATATTGCAAAAACTCAATTATACTCATGGCCGTTAATGCTGGTGGCAGATTAGGTGCTGGGAAAAAGGCCCGAAGTAGCGGGTCATTTCCTCGGATTGGCAAAAATCCTTGAACCCGCCGTAAAACACAACCCCCCTGTCCAAATAAAGCAGCTTGCCCGCATATTTGCCGATCTGGCCGAGGTCATGAGTTATCATAATCACGGTGATCCCCTTTTCCTGGTTTAACTTTTTCACCAGTTCAAAAAAGTTCTCGCTTGACTGCGGGTCAAGCGCGGTGCCGGGCTCATCCAGGATCAAAAGCTCCGGGCTGGAAACCATTGCCCGGGCCAGGAACACCCGCTGCTGCTGGCCGCCGGAAAGCTCTCCCGCAATTTTGTCTTTCAAATAAGAGATGTCCATCGCGGACAGGGCTTGCTCTATTTTGCGCTCGTCGGCCGGCCCGATTTTTCTGGGGAACCGCTTCTGGGATAAGAGTCCAAGTCCAACCACCTCCTGGACCGTGGCCGGGAACAGAGGATTTAAGACCGCGGCTCTTTGGGGCACAAACCCGACCCGGCGCCAATCGCTAAACCCGCCCGAGTCCTGGCCGAAAAGCTTGATGGTTCCCCCCCGTTTCCTGAGCAGGCCCAGGATCAGCTTGATCAGCGTGGTCTTGCCGGCGCCGTTCGGGCCCGCCAGTCCGACATAATCTCCCGGTTCGATGTCGAAGGAGACATTATTAAGCGCTTCGGTCGGCCCGTAGCTGAAACTCAAATCTCTGACTGACAGTATATGTTCCATTTATCTACCTGCACTCCAGCCCGGTTTTTAAATTGGCCAGATCGGACTTCATAATGTCGATGAAGCTCACGCCCTTTTCAAACTGGTCCCTGGTGACATTATGGGCCGCGTTCAAAAGCAATATCTTCGCGTCGGTTTCATCGGCTATGGTCTGCGCGATCCTGGGGCTGGTCAGCTCTTCGTAAAAGATATAGTTGATCCGGTTTTTCTTGATCTGCTTAATCAAGGCGATCAAGTCATTCGCGGTCGGCTCCGAATCGGGCGAAACCCCCTGCGCAGCCGCATATTTCAGCCCATATCTCGCGGCCGGATAGCCGAAAGCATAATGCCCCGCGTAAACAATCTCCCGGCTCCGGCAGTCGGATAATGAAGACCTGAATTCCATATCCAGCTCGTTCAGTTGATTGTCATAACTTTGAGTGTTTTGCGCGTAAAAATTTTGGCCCGCAGGGTCTTTTGACTCCAGCGCTTCAGCGATGTTGGCAACCATTATTTTGCCGTTGTCAAAATCAAGCCAGATGTGCGGATCAAGCGCGGCTGAAGACTCCTCCCGGTCCAAAGACACCGCGGGAAGCATCTTTACGCCTTTGCTCGCGTCCACCACGCTAAGGCTCTTGTTGGAAACGCCTTTAATCACATCTTCCGCCCACGGCTCCATAAATTTGCCGGTATAGACAAAAATATCCGCCTCATTTATCCTGATTATGTCCGCAGGCTTGGGCTCAAAAGAGTGAGGCTCAACCCCAGGAGGCAAAAGCAACGACACCAGAACTTTGTCCCCCCCTATGTTCTTGGCAAAATCATAGAGCGGAAACAGCGTGGTCACAACTTTTATCTTTTGGACTCCCGGCGCGGGCTTTTGCCCGGGTTTGCATCCCGGAGAAACTCCAGCCAGAACCAGGATGATAATCGCTGTGAACACTATTCGGCTGCGCACGGTTTCTCTCCCCTTACCGGCCATCCTGGCAGTTTTTGCACAAGCCGTAAAATTCCAAAGAGTGATGGCTAACCTTGAAACCCCGCTTCTGAAAAATCCTGTGCTCCTGACCTTCAAGATGGGGTCCCAGAACAACTTCCTCAATTGACCTGCACTTCCGGCAAATCAGATGGTGATGGTGCGAGCTCGATATCTCAAAATAGTTCTCGCCGTCAAGCACAACCTTCTGGACAATATCATTACCCGCCAGGAACAAAAGCTCGCGATACACGGTTGTCCGGTGAGGATTAAGCCCCTTCTTTTTCAGGCTTTGAAGAATATGCGCGGAAGAGACGGGAAGCCCGGCCCGGCAAAGGACCTCGATCAGGGCCTTTCTTATCCTGGTGATCCGGCCGCGGCTGAACTTGACCTTTTTAAGCGCGGCCTCCTGCTTGGCATATTGCATCATTGTTGCATTAAACATAAGGCCGGGCGTGGGCAATGTCAAGCCGGTTTGAGAAAAAACGCCAATCGTGCAATATAAATAATGACCGGAAGTTAATGGCTGAATATAAGCAAGCGGTTCTTTATTTCACAACCGGCACCGGAAACTCTTTCCGCGCGGCAAAATGGCTGGAGCAGTTTGCGCAAGAGCTGGGCGCGGCCGTGAAGCTGATCCGCGCGGAACAGGCAGACCCGCGGGAAGAAATAAATGATAACCCGGAAACAATCATCGGCCTGGTTATGCCCACCCACGCGTTCACCGCTCCCTGGCACATCATCAAGTTCGCATTGCGCATGCCAGCCGCGAAATCAGCAGCCGCGTTTGTGCTTTCCACCCGCGCGGGCTTAAGAGCCGGAAAAGTGTTCACGCCCGGGATCAACGGCACAGGCAATTTCATCATCGCGGCTATCCTTGCGGCCAAAGGCTATAAAGTCCGGGGAATTATGAGCCTGGATATGCCCTCCAACTGGATAACCGTCCATCCCAGCCTCAGTCCCAAAAGTGTTTCCGGAATCGAAGAGCGGGGAATAAGGAAAACCGAATGGTTCGCCAACCAGATTTTCTCCGGTAAAAAAGTATGGCTCACCCGCAACAACATTTATGAGGCCATCCTGGGCCTCTTGCTTTTGCCCGTGTCTCTGCTTTATCTCATAATCGGAAGATTTTTCCTGGCCAAACTCTTCTTCGCCAACAATAACTGCACCAGCTGCGGAGTCTGCGAGAAGAACTGCCCGCTGGGAGCGGTCAAGCTTTGGGGAAAGAAAAAGCCCTGGCCGTATTGGAGCTATGATTGCGAGAGCTGTATGAGGTGTATGAACTTCTGCCCGGAAAAGGCCATTGAAGCCGGACATTCCTGGGCCGTGATCCTCTACTACCTCACCTCCGTGCCTGCTTTCAAATTCATATTGGCTCAACTGGTCAAAATTTCCCCGGCGATGCCGACTCCCAAAGGATTCTGGACCGGGTTCCTTTCCTTCCTCGTGTTCTTCTACCCCGCACTTATCCTCTCCTACCTCGTCTTCCACCTGCTCACCCGCATCCCCGCAATAAACGCTTTCTTCACCTACACCACCTTCACCCATATCTTTAGCCGCTACCACGAACCCGAAACCAAACTCCAAGACATCGCTCCCCGCACATAAATAGGCACCGGCATTTATTTTATTTCTATTCCGTATATGCTATATTACAACCATGCCGCGAATAAAAAGTAGGTGACTGTCCCCCATTTTTTAAAAAATAGGAGTCTGCAAATGGAACAGGCCGAAGAATTAAGGGAATTTGATCAAATACTCAGGGAATTGGTTAACCAACTGACTGCGTGGGATATTTTTGTCGGCTCCTTATGGAAGATTTATAACGAAGTGGTTGGAAAAAACGGTTTTTTTGATTTTTATTTCCCTAAAGCAAAAAGGATGGAGATTGTAAAAGATAAATTCCCACACCTTGACCGGTTGGTGGCCAAATGTTGTAAGGTAGAGCAAACAACAACATTAAGATATCTGGGTAAAGAACCAACCACAAGTTCAAAAAAGACAACGATGATAACATATAAGATCGCCGAGATACTTGCAATTATAAAAGGCGATAATGCGGTAACCGGGAAACCAAGTTTGGAACAGCAAATAAATTTGGCACATCTTTCGCTGGCTGTAAATTGTCTTGAATCTTTGGCGAACAGATCTTGGGTTTCGAAGGGACGAGAACAAGAATATAAAGACAATAAAGGAAACTTTATGTCAATTAAATATCTTAAGGAAAAGTTGAAAATTGAAAATGACAACTGTAGGAAATTGAGACATGCCAAGGCTGTCAGGAACTGTTTCGAGCACAAAGGACCGATAATAAGCAAGGAATACAAAAGAGAGTGGGAAAAATTGACGAAGGATTTAGATGAAAGAGCAAAGAAAGAATACGGCGCAGCACCAGAACCCGGCCAATATTTAAAATTTGATTATCCGAAATATGAAGAGTGGACTTTTTTGGTTATTGACATCGCTTACAAGCTGAGAAAATTCACTTTTCCAAACGCCAAAGAAGTATAACTCCGGGAAACAGGGAATGGAGAGGTGATAGCGGGGTCACTTCTGTAGTCCCGCAGAACACGGGATCAAGCCTCTCTCGCCTCATCCCGCCGGAGAGCTGGGAGAGATAAAAAAGTCATTTTCTTTTGGTTCGGCCTCGGTTGCGCCACTTCGAATATTCTTTGAGGTTGCGATATGGTACTTCCGAGTCAATAGCTCTTGCCATATCTTCGGTTAAATAATTCATCCAGTAATCATCGAACACCTTTTCGCCAAGCTCCGAGAAAGGACCTTTGCCATTTATAAGGCTATTTATATCTCTGACAGAGCCGATATTCTTGGTATTGCCGCTCCCGGGCTGGTCGCTTGCAATGCGCCATTTTTCTTGAAGCAAAAAGGTGAAATTCTTAACCACCGAAACAATATTTTGAAGATCGTCTAACCGGTAAATTTTTCGCTCATCAGCAATTTGTTCATTGCGGCTGTAGATTAGTCCCATCACAAAATGGCCGGCGTATTCTTCATAAGGGAAGGTTGCGTTCTTGGTCGATTTGCGATTACGAAAGTAGCCTGTAAATGCTCCTAAAGTAAATCCGTTGACGCGGGTATCATCTGTCCGATATGTGCTTTTGAGGTCAAGCGCCATTTTGGTGTTATCAGGCGAAATTAAGCTTATGTCAGGATAATGATTCTGAAACTCGCTCAGCACCATTTTATAATTATATTCAACCGCGAATCTGGAGATGACCGGGAAAAGCATGAGTTCAACGATTTTGGACACAACTTTAGTGTCAATTGAAATAGTATATATATTTTTATAGACATCGATAAATCCTTTTACCACCCAGTCTCCTGAGTCGGTTGCCAAAGTCTTCTTGAATTCATCGAAATATGCCAGCAAGTTCTTTCTGAAGTTAGCAACAGCCATTCATCAATCTCCAGAGATTAATTCAAACGCCGATCAAGAGCATTTCTTTTGACTCTGAATTCTTAGACAATACATATTTATATTGGCCGAAGTGTTCGACTCTCACATCTGCCTTGTGCTGTTTTAGCAAAGAAATCAACTTATGCTCCGAAGGTATCCCATCGCTTCGATACGAGACCACAATAATGCTCTTCTCAAAAAGCTTAAACAGCCTCCCAAAGGCAGCCTGAATCGCTCTCTTATCAGTCCATTCGCTGTATTTTGGTTTTAAGCGATGATGCTTTGACCTTCTGTCGATATGGCTGCCCCATTCATCATACATTGTCAACCCTTCCAGGAAATGATAAAAGTCTAGATAGTCCACGGCCACACCGCGCTTCGAAATGTAAGGGGTATCGATATAAACCAAATCATATTCGCCCAGCATATCGACAGCGTTGAGATTTAGCGCTCTATTCTTCCGGCCATTATCAAAGACCGCTCTGTTTGCTTCCTCGGCAAAAACCCTGAACCATTCCTGGAAAGGCCGATCCCAAGTTGCCTTGTTCCCGAAGGACCTCTCGACTTCTGCCAGCCGTATATACAGATTCTTTCTGTGGAACAAATTATATGGCCTCTTTATAATGCAGGCCTGACAAAGAGCGAAGAATGCCAGCGCGAATTTATAAGGATCCTTCAGTTGCCGAATATTGGTAATGGTCTGGTCAAGCCAGAAGTTTTCCGCATCCGTGAAATAGATGTCCTTAAAATTTCCCTGGATGAAATCCGGGTAATCAATTTTTGAGTGAGGAGCGAGAAGCCAATCTATTTCTTCAGCGCTTAGCCGGGTATCTCCGTTTTCAATCAATGCCAGTCCAAAATAATAATTGAAACGCAGCAAGTCATTATATGTAACCTGCTTTCCGGCCTGCTTCAAGCGATATGCCACAGCGCCTGTGCCGCCAAAAGCATCCAAACAGGTTTTAAAATCGAGCTCGTAAATCTGGCGCCATATCCAGTCAACAAGCTTGGCTTTGCTTCCCTGATAGCGAGTGCCTGGGAATTGGCCAAATTGTTTAAAAAAAAGCGGCTGCTGGTATGAAGTTGATTTTTGCATTAGCACCTTTCAAAAACCACTATAACTACACCGCAGAATCCTGTCAAATAGGATAAGATTGAGTCCATAGCAAACCGGTCAGTAAGATGATAGAGGGCTCACTTCTTGAGTCCGGCTCGGCGGTTCGGTGAACTCACCGCAGGCAGGTTCGGTTAACTCATCGCAGGCAATCTCGCTCCCTTCTTCGCCCCAGGAAAGTTCAAGCAGGAAGATGCTTCGAAGGACAGGCACAAGCCGCGGAATGCGGGATCAAGCCTCTCTCGCCTCATCCCGCCCCGCGGCGCGGGGGGACTCCGCGGGACTTCGTCACGCGAGGCGTGACTCAGCACATAAAAAAATAATTCTCTGCGCCCTTTGCGTCTCTGCGGTGAAAAAAATTTCTTTAATGAAACGCGACCAAGGTCGCTCGCATCCCGCGTCGCTGCGTTCCGCGGGACTTCCAGCCTTCGTAGCCGAAGCTACTTCGGCGGAGTAGGCTCGTCACGCGAGGCGTGACTCAGCACATAAAAAAATAATTCTCTGCGCCCTTTGCGTCTCTGCGGTGAAAAAAATTTCTTTAATGAAACGCGACCAAGGTCGCTCGCATCCCGCGTCGCTGCGTTCC
>Ga0315280_10001086_pt1 | contig 48275 bp, 46 predicted proteins | sample YL17G06_40_MG_FD_203697 | JGI IMG/M metagenome (GOLD analysis project Ga0315280, IMG submission 203697) | Sediment microbial communities from Yellowstone Lake, YNP, Wyoming, USA - YL17G06_40 | ecosystem: Environmental > Aquatic > Freshwater > Lake > Sediment | place: USA: Wyoming | collected... | reverse complement strand
TGTCTTTACATAAAGAAATGGCGGTGGCGTCCATGACTTTCAATCCAAGGTTGAGCACATCCAGGTACCGGATGGAATCGAATTTTGTAGCTGTCTTGTCCACCAAGGGGTCAGCGGAATAAACTCCGTCAACCTTGGTTGCCTTTAATATAACCTGAGCTCTAATCTCAAGGGACCTCAAGGCTGCTGCGGTGTCGGTGGTGAAATAAGGGCTTCCAATACCGGCGCTAAAAATGATAATCCTTCCTTTTTCCAAATGTCGGATCACTCTTCTCCGAATGAAAGGTTCGGCTACAGCCTTAATTTCAAGAGCAGAAATATGACGCGTAAAAATGCCCTCTCTTTCCAGAGCATCCTGAAGAGCAATCCCATTAATGATCGTGGCCAGAAGTCCCATCTGGTCTGCAGCAGACCGTTCCATTCCCGCCTTTGTCCCCTCTGCCCCCCGGAAAATATTCCCTCCGCCGATCATGATCGCCACTTGGACCCCTAATTCATAGACATCTTTGATTTCTTGGGCAATCGATCTTGTTCTTTCGAAGTCAATTCCATGAGGGAGGTTTCCCAACAGAGATTCGCCGGAAAGTTTCAAAAGAACTCTCTCATACGCTGGCTTCAGCTGAGACATGGGCCTTAAATATTATTTGCCCAATTCAAACCGGGCAAACCTTTTTATTTTTATATTTTCCCCAATTTTGGCAATGGCAGAAGCCACGAGCTGTTTGATGGTAATTTTATCGTCCTTGATGTAAGGCTGGTCGATGAGACACACCTCTTCATAAAATTTGCTTAGTTTCCCCTGGACGATTCGTTCTAAAATCTCAGGCGGCTTTTTGGTATCCTTGAGCTGAGCGCGGATAATCTCCTTCTCGCGCTCTATTTCCTCTGCCGAGATCTCTTGGGAAGAGATGTATTTAGGGCTGGCCGCGGCGATCTGCATCGCGATATTCTTGACGAGCTCCTTAAACTCCTCATTCTGGGCGACAAAGTCTGATTCACAGTTGACCTCGATCAGCACACCTATTTTCCCATTCGCATGGATGTAAGAGGCAATCAATCCTTCTGATGTCTCTCGGCTCATTTTATCTTTAGCCCGTGCATAGCCTTTTTTCCTTAGGATCTCAATCGCTTTTTCTGTGTCTCCACCGCTTTCCTGGAGAGCCTGTTTGCACTCCATCATTCCGATTCCTGTTCTCTGGCGCAGTTCCTTGACCAATTCGGCTGTTATTTCCATCGTTCACTCACTCGTTATTCAGCTCAGTCAGAGCAGAAGTTTTACTTTCTGCTTCGTTGGAGTCTGAGGCTGCACGGCCTTTTTCCTGTTCAGAAACGCCTTCTCCCCCTTTTTTGGCTTCCTGAAGTTCTTTTTCTATTCTGCCTTTTTTGCCTTCGATGATTGCTTCCGAGACTTTTGAAGTGAATAATTCGATGGCTCTAACCGCATCATCATTTCCGGGGATGGGATAATCCAAATTTTCTGGGTCCCCATTGGTATCCACCACAGCCACGATCGGAATATTCAGCTTCTTGGCTTCGGAGATGGCAATTTCTTCTTTGGAAGAATCAATCACAAACAGAGCTCCGGGGAGCCCGGCCATGTTCTTAATCCCGCCCAAATTTTTGCCTAGCTTGCGATAGACTTTCTCCAGTTTCGACCTCTCTTTTTTCGAAAGGAGGTCCCAGCGGCCGTCCTCTTTCATCTCTTCCAGATCGATGAGCTTCTCAACGCTACCCCGGACAACCTGAAAATTGGTCAGCAGACCTCCCAACCAGCGCTGATTGACATAGCAGGACTCACATTTTTGAGCAAATTCACGGATGATATCCTGAGCTTGTTTTTTAGTTCCCACCAGAAGCACCTGGTGCCCGTTCTCAGCGACACCCTTTAAGAACTGGAGAGCTTCTTTAAATATTTTGATTGTCTTCTGCAAGTCAATAATGTAGATTCCGTTCCTCTGGCCAAAAATATACTCCTTCATCTTGGGGTTCCACCTCTTTGTCTGGTGGCCAAAATGAACACCCGCTTCTAAAAGTTCTTTCATCGTTACTGAAACCACCTCGACTCCTTCCCTTATCTCTTGTGGTATTGGGGAGCTTTTCTGGCGCCCAACAGCCCGTATTTCTTTCTCTCTTTGATCCTCGAATCTCTGGTCAGCAAGCCCACACTTTTCAGCGTCGGCCTTAACTCTCGATTGAATTCAACCAGAGCCCTCGCAATTCCCAATCGAATCGCTTCGGCTTGGCCTTCAACCCCGCCTCCGCTGACCCGCAAAAAAATATCAAATTTGTTGTCAGTCTCAGTCAGGAGAAGCGGCTGTTTGATGGTATATCTCTGGGAATCCAGATGAAAATATTCGGAAAAAGGACGAGGCTTTTTATTCACGAAGAGAGAGATATCTCCTTTGCCTGAACGGAGAAAGACGCGGGCAATAGAACTTTTTCTTTTTCCGGTTCCGTAATACTGGATTAGACTCAATTGACCTCCTAAAACTGATATCCCTGGGGTTTTTGGGCCTCGTGAGGATGATGAGGGCCGCGGTAAACTTTCAACTTCTTGTAGACCGCTCGGCCAAGCTTGTTTTTGGGAATCATTCCCCAAACTGCTTTACGAATGACGTCTTCAGGCTTCTTTTGTAAGAGTTCCTTCAGAGTCTCCTCTTTTAAGCCTCCAGGATATAAAGAATGGGAATAATATTTTTTCTGATTCTCTTTTTTGCCCGTGACTTTGACCTTTTCAGCGTTGACCACGACCACAAAATCACCCGTGTCAACGAACTCTGCAAATTGAGTTTTGTTTTTTCCTCGGAGCAAAACGGCAACTTCCGAGGCTAGCCTGCCCAAGATTTTTCCTTCGGCATTCACCAGCCACCATTTTCTCTCGATCTCTTCCTTTTTTGGAATATACGTCTTCATCCTTTTTATCCTTAGAACTAAATAAAAAAAAACCTAGGGCTTGAATAAAATACTAAAACTAAAGAAAATTGTCAAATGAAATGCGGCTATGTGAAAAGTGGGATTATCGTTTGGGCCAAGATAATAATTTTCTAGTTGGTGGCCAGGCCAGTCCCTGTCTGTTCTTGACCAAACCCACCCGCCCGCCTAGGTCTTCGAACACACAGGGACTGGCCTGGCCTTATCTATTATCAGATTTTTGGGGCCTTTTTTGCTATAGCCCACTTTTCTGTGCCCATCTCTTTTTCCCCCCTACGAAAATCATAATCAGCCCCACTCCAATTAAAAAGCCGCCGACATGGGCAAACCAAGCGACTCCTCCTCCCAGGCCGATATTCAATATCTGAGCTATGAACCAGATTCCTAGGACATAAGCAGCCGGTATGGGAACAACGCGGACAAAAATAAACAAGAAGACAAAAGTCATGACTCTGGCCCTTGGGTACAAAATGAGATAGGCGCCGAGTATTCCTGCGATGGCGCCACTCGCTCCAATCATCGGAACCCGAGAGTTGGGGCTGAAGAGAATCTGGGTAAGGCTTGCTCCCAGGCCTGACATCAAGTAGAACAAAATAAACCGGACTGGGCCCAAGAAATCTTCCACATTGTTGCCGAATATCCAGAAGTAGAGCATATTGCCCAATAAATGCAAAAAACTTCCGTGAACGAACATACTGGTCAGAAGAGTCAGGGGAGGAGCGACGCGAGTGAACTGAGTGATGGGCCGAAAATGGGTTAGCTCATAAGGGATGACTCCCAACTTAAAGGCAAAATATTGGAGTCCCTGGGGAGAAAAAAGCTGATAAACAAAAACAAAGACGTTGAACAAGATCAGCAAGACAGTTACGAAAGGAAAACGAGAAGTAGGATTCTCGTCTTTAAGAGGAATAAACATTCAGTCGAGCGATTAGCCAATCACCCCGTTGATTTCTTCAGCTCTTTCTCAAGTTTCTTTCTGTCTAATTCTTTCTTTTGGACCTCGGCAAACTTTTCACCCCACCTGTCCGCTTCGGCTGTATAGCGGCTTTCTTTATCCGGATAAACTTTGGCAAAAACGTTAACATAGAGCATTTTCATATACGCATAAGACCAGGGGTAACTTGGATCCAAATCGATCGCTTTTAATAAATATTGTTCACTGTCTCTGCCGAGCACTGCTCTCTCTTCTGGAGGTAACTTGTTTTGTAAACGATACGCTTTAAAGAAGCGGTTCACTCCGATAGCATAATAAATTTCAGCATTTTTAGGTTCCAGTTGCGCCCGGATTTTATTAAATTCCATAGCTTTATCAAACTCAGGAATAGGCGTGATATTATCATAATAATTGGCTATGTAGGCGTAACCCTGCGGATTTTCGGGATCGGCCTCAATCCTTTTGAAATACATGGCTTCTGCTTTTTTTGCGATTTCTGGACTATCACCCGCATATCTCTTGTAAAACTCAGCCAAGACATAGTAATTGCCCATGTTTTGGGGCTCGAGTTGAAGAATTTTCAAATACATTCTCTCTGCATTCTGGAAATCCCGCATCTTGTCATACATATCGCCCAGAGAATAGATTATATCCTTGTTGCTAGGCTCAATTTCAAGCGCCTTGCCCAGAGCGGTCAAAGAATTGTTAGCTTTTTCTTTGTTTTCTTTGCTATCCAGACCTTGTTTATACAGTTGCTTGTAGCTTTCGCCAAGAAAACGGTAGGCCTGGGTGAGGTTGGGATCGTACTTCAAAGCTGCTTCATACTCTGTCATGGCTTTTCGGTAAAGGTTATCAGTAAAATATTTATTAGCCTTTGTAAAATGGTAATTCGCTCTTAATTTGTTGTAGCTAAGCTTCTGGCAACTGGAAAAGGCAAAAATCAGAACGACTATGAGGAGAAGCATCAAAAAGATGTTTGTTCTCTTTTTAAACATTGTTGCCTCCTTAATCTTCAAGTCCTCAATGTTAGAGTAAAATAATTTATAATAGATAATTAGCTGAAGTCAAGAAAAAATGGGCTCTGGTGACGAAAAGTGGGGTAATTGTTTCTGGGCCAAGATAATGATTTCCCAGCTGGAGGCCAGGCCAGTCCCTGTGTGTTCTTGACCAAACCCACCCGCCCCCCTAGGTCTTCGAACACACAGGGACTGGCCTGGCCTCATCTATTATCGGATGTTTGCGCCCTTTTTTGCTTTGCCCCAGTTCTCGCCATAGAGCCGAAAAAATGGCTCCAGCTGGAAATAAGAAGAGGGAACTTTTTGAACTGTCCTTCCGTAAACATTATGGAGGCGAAGTATAAAATGAAAAGAATCTATTCCATTCTCTGCATGATCTTATTCTGTCTTATTTCCCTTTGTTTTTCATTAGCAGCCCAAGAAAAGGCAGAAACCCTGGAAAAAATCTTTTCTATCGATGGCTCTCAGCCAGTCTTCCTGGAATTCAAAGATGTGGACGGAAATCTCAAATTTTCTGGCTCAGAGGTCAATCTGGTCCAAGTCAAGGTCAAAAAAGAAGTCGACACTAGAGACCTCAAAAGGGCAGGAAGGCTGCTCCGCGAAACAGAAATCGAATTTTCCCAAAATGGAAATTCCATAAGTATCGAGGTCAAATACCCGAAAATAAGAGGAGTTTTTTTCTGGTTTAGAGATTACGAACGGGTGAAAGTATCAACAGAAATTGTGCTCCCCCTAAAATCCAACCTCCACTGTACCCTTGTTGATGGCTCCGTCAGTGGGGAAAAAGTCCAGGGAGAGATGAACCTAAAAACTGTCGATGGGACAATCCGGTTGACTGATGCAGAAGGCACGATCCAAGCTAAAACTGTTGATGGAAGGATCATTCTGAAAAATATCAAGGGGAAGGTTGACGCCGCTACAACGGACGGAGACATCACTTTTTCAGGCAGGATAAAGGCCCTTAGCCTCGAAACTACGGATGGAGATATCACAGCTGAAATCGCACCTCAATCTCAAATGGAGGCGGATTGGTTGGTTAAGACCACTGATGGCGATGTCGATTTCTACACGGCTCCTGATTTTTCAGCAGATTTTTTGCTCCAGACAGATGATGGACATATCGACTGCCATCTTCCTTTAACTTTCACAGAGACTATTTCTGAGAAAAAGCTCTCAGGGAAGATCGGCCAGGGAGGATATCTCCTGAAGATCAAAACGGGGGGCGGTACGATCTCTTTGGGAAAATTATTTTCGCCGGAATTCCCCTCGGCTGTTTCTCACGAATAGACGGATGGGAGTTCCCCAGTAATCAAATTTTTCTCGCAAAAGTTGGATGAAATATCTTTCGTAGGCCGGAAAGAGAGAAGCCCGTGCATGGGCGAAAAGAATAAAGGTCGGGGGAAGAATTCCGATTTGAGTCATATATTTGACCTTCAACTTTCGCTTGTTTTTGGAGAGCGGCGGATGAGTCTTGTTCATCCCGGCTAAAAAATTGTTCAATTGGGAAGTTCCTGTCCTTTTCGACGCATTTTTATAAACTTCGAGAGCATCGTCGAGGATCTTGACGACTCTTTTCCCTGTTTTAGCAGAGATAAAAAGAAGCGGGGCATAATTCACAAAATCCAGCTTGCGATAAACGCTTTCCCGGAGGGACTTTGAATGTTCACCCGCTTTTTGGATTAAATCCCACTTGTTTAAAGCCAAGATGAGCGGCTTACCTGATTCATGGGCCAGGTGGGCAATCGCGGCATCCTGTCGAGTTGGAAACTCCTGGGCATCGAGCACCAGACAGATCACGTCTGAGCGGGCGATATTCTTCTTGGCATTGATGATGCCAGCCTGCTCTCTTTTATCCTCGGTATGGCCCAATTTCCGGATTCCGGCGGTATCAACCAGGCAAAAAAGCTGCTTATCCCTTGTGATCAATGTATCTGTGCTATCACGTGTCGTCCCCGGTTTCTCACTCACAAGCAGCCTTTCCTCGCCACAAAGACGGTTGACGATTGATGACTTTCCGACATTGATTCGGCCAACGATAGCAATCCGGAGGGGCATTTGCTCCTCTTTTGCGGGAAGAGAAATAGGAAGGACCTCCACCAGGCTTTCAATGAGCTCGTCCAGGTTTCTGTTGTGCTCGGCAGAAATAGCAAAAATCCTCTCTGTGCCGAGCCTATAGAATTCACCGATTTTCGTCTCCTGGGAAGGCGAATCGACCTTGTTCACGATTACATAAATTGGCTTGTTTAGTTTTCTTAAAGAGTAAAATAACTCTTCCTCAGCTGGGAGCAGATCTCTTTTTCCATCCAGGACAAAAAGAAGAAGGTCTGCCTCTTGCGAAGTTTCCCAGGCTTTTTCTCTAACCTTCCAGGAGAGCGGCTCCTCCTCAGAGCCGAAAAACCCGCCTGTATCCATGAGGACAAACTTCTTTTCATAGAGCGTGCAGACCGAGGAAAAGCAATCTCTCGTCATCCCTGGCAAGGAATGAACCAGAGCTTTCTTCTCTCCCAAGAGTCGGTTGAAGAGCGAGGACTTCCCCACATTGGGGAAGCCAACGATAACGACGCGAGGCAATTTCTTCATGATTTCTACAAATCCCCTTCTCCTTTTTCCTCCCCCACCTGTGGGGGGAGGTTAGGTGGAGGGGATGTTCCCTAATGAAAACGCATTAAATAAAAGGTCATCGCGAAGAGCGAAGCGACGTGGCAATCTCCTATTTTTCATGAGGAGATCGCCACGCTCCCTCCGGTCGCTCGCAATGACAAGGTAACCATAATTATTGCGTTTGTATTAGTTGAAATTCTATTCCTGAGCGATTAAAGAATAATCAGGTGCAAAGGGCTTGCTTAAGTTAATATGGCCAGCCAAAGTTTCTGCTTCTTCTCCATCCACCAAAATCAGGACTTTTTTAATGGATTTAAAATTATAGGTCAGAGAATTCACGATCGAATAGACCGCAGCCATTTCAGCCTCAGAGCCGGATAGACTTTTGTCCTGGATTTCTTTGGAAAAATCCACATAGGCCATCCCCTCCTTTGTTAGAAAAATCTGTCTCAGCTTTGTTTCAGGAGGCAGAGGGGAAACTAAGGCCGATTGAGATCCTTTGATGAGTTCTTCAATGGCTTCTGAGGCTTCCTCCTCTGTAGAGGCCTTTGCCTGGATGTCTTTTTCTTCAGGATGGAGCAGGTCATCATCTTCTGAGAGGAAAAAAAGGGCAATTTTTTTCTTTTCTCCTGGCACTTCAGGCTGGGTTTTTAGCTCGGGAGGAGTTAGCTCACGGGATTGTTTTATTTTTTCGTTCCCGCCGCTTGTAAAAAAAATGACAACAAGGATAACAAGCAAGAGAGCCAAAAATCCCGCGATCAAAATCTTTTTCTGGTCCATGAATATTCTGCCCTCAAGAATAAAGCTTGAGGAAGCTCAGGAGCCCACGATAGATGGCTTGAACAACATTGTTCTGAAATTCTTGGTCCAATAACTTCTGTTCTTCTTCGGGGTTCGAGATAAACGCTACCTCGACCAACACTGCGGGTGAAGCCACACCCGTCAAAACTTTAAAAGGAGCTTGCTTGATTCCTCTATCGGTTGTTCCCAGGAGCAAATTGAGCTCTTTCTGAATGATTTCGGCCAATTGGCTGCTCTCCTTGATGTAGGCCGTTTGAGCCATATCCCAGAGGATCATCTTGATCTCATCCTGGTTATCCGTTTCAATCTGTCCTTCAAGCGCGCTGGTACTATTTTCGAAGTAAGCCAGTCTGCGCGCTTCTTCGTCTGTCGCATTCAGGGAGAGAAAAAATGTCTCCGAGCCATGAGCCTTTTTCCGGAAGGAACCATTGCAATGGATGCTGATAAAGAGATCAGCCTTGTTGTTGTTGGCCAGGGCTGCCCTGTTTTCTAAGGAGACATCTACATCTTTGTCTCTGGTCAGGACCACCCGAAAAGCCATATTCCGCTCAATCAGAGCTTTCAATTTAAGAGCCAGCCCTAAGGTAATATCTTTTTCAAGGGCGCCGAATTTGCCCTTTGCTCCGGTCTCCAGCCCGCCATGACCGGCATCAATCACGATTGTTTTGATCCCCTTGGCAGAAGGGCCAGCTTTTTTCTGCGGTTGAGGGGGAGGAGAAGTAATTGCAGCAGAGGGAGGATTTTCTGGAGGGACAGGAGGAGTTAAGGTTGTTGGGAGAGGTTCCGGCTTCTTCTCTTCTGTTTTTTTCTCTTTTTCGACAATGACCGAACTCGGTTTCTCAGCTGCTTCTATATCAATGACCAACTGAAACGGAGCCTTGACCTCGAAATAGCCATAGACAAAATCGCTGCGGAACGCTTCAATCGAGATGATGTAAGAATCGCTTCCTCTTGACCATCCAACAGATTTTATGAATCGATTTTTAAAAGGCTCTCTTTGTATCTTGAAGGGGACTTTGGTTTCAATTTTCACTAAAAGAAAGGAGCCATTCTTCTCAAAACCATAGGAAAACGCAGAAGATGAGCCGATGATGACACGGCCATAATTCGGATATTCCCTGATAGAAAGCTTCAAGAAAGGTTGTTTTTGAGAGAAGGAGAAGTTGGAGAGGAAAAGCAGGAGGAATAAGAGAGGAATTAGATATTTTTTTCTTAGGCCTATCAATTTCCAAAAAATTTCTAATGGAGGCGGCGGGAATCGAACCCGCGTCCGAAGACATTCAGCCGAAAGCTTCTACATGCTTATTCTCTTCTCAAATCTCGTTCTCAAGCGTCTGAAGAGAAGAGACGCTAGCGAACCAGCCCCGAAATTACTTCGCTCACCAAGCTCAGGACCGACTCAGCTCGCTATCCTGCTCGTCGACGCTTCCCAAGAACCGCAGGAGAGAACTCGAGAAACGGCTTGCCTATTCCTTAGGCAGCGACAGGTACTGCTTCTGCAGTTAATTTTGTCCGCCTTTTTACGAGGTAGGCGGGGTCTCGACATGCTGCTTTCGCCTCACTATCTCCGTCGAATCCGTTCGCCCCCAACTTCCACATTTGAATTATATTCCAGTTTTTGAAATCTTGTCAACTGCTCTCTCCAAAGGAATCATCCCAAATTCCGTGATGATTGAATAGCGGCTTTGCCTTAACTATCTAAGGGAATGTTCTGCTTGTAGTCGATGACAAGCGTTATATTTTTTTTGTGCCCCAGCAAATCCACGACCTTGAGGAACGTTTTGTTCCTCTCCTTCCAAACACGATTGAGATTCCGGGCATAGTGGGCAAGACTCAAATCAAACCATTTCCCTAGAATGAATTTTTTCACAATCTCAACCCAGGAATAAAATTTCTTATGGCTGAAGATCTGAGCCCATTGCAAAGCGAACAGGGAAAGCCTGGCTGGCTTAAACACCACATGATGGGCATCGTACAAGGCCCAGTCATTGAACAAAATTCTCTTTTCCTGGATCAGTTTGTTAAAAAACTCAGACCCGGGCAGCGGCGTCAGGATCAGGAATTGGGTGGATGTCAATTTTGCTCTCTTGGCAAATTTGACGGTCTTGCGGACAGTCTCCCAGTCATCTGCGTCAAACCCGTAGACAAACATGCCATGGATATGAATCCGGTGGTTGTTGATCACTTTGATCGCCTGTTGAATATCCTCAACTGTCTGATTCTTTTTCATATCTTTCAAACTTTTGGGGTTGATGGATTCAAACCCGATGAAGAGCGTATGGCATCCGGCTTTTTTCATCAGCTTCACGAGCTCCAAATCCTTAGCAATATCTGCCCGCACCTGGGTTGACCATTTGAACTTGAACTTCTCCTGAATCATGGCTTCAAGCAGCTCTTTTGTCTTGTTTCGGTCCACCGCAAAATTGTCATCATAGAAGAAAATAAAGTTTTTGCGGTCGTTATAGCGGCGCAGCTCTTCGACAACGTTCGGGATGGAGCGGAATCGCCACTTCTTGCCGAACATGCCCGTTACCGAACAGAAGGAACAATCAAACGGACAGCCTCGCGAAGTCTGCACAGGGATAATCGTCCGGTGGACGATGCTTTTGTTTCTGAATTTAAGCCCGGCAAAGTCGGGCGCGGGGAGCTCGTCCAGGTCCTGGATAAAAGGAGCCATCGGGTTGTGGACAATGTCGCCGTTTTTCTTATAGGAAAGGTTTGGGACAGCTGAGTAATCTCCTCTTTTTTCCCAGGCATCGATAAAAGCCATAAGAGCCCGCTCTCCTTCTCCCCGAATCACATAATCCGCATGTTCGAGGGCCTCCTCTTTCATGTAACTGACATGAGGACCGCCCAGGATGACAGGAATTCCCATCTCTCGGATCCTGTCGGCAATCAAGTAAGCCCGCGGCGCTGTTGAAGTGATAGTTGAAATCCCAATCAAATCAGCTGTTTGAAGACGGAGAAAGTCGATTTTCTGCCTTTCTTCAAAGATGATCTCAACCTCCCAGCCGCGCTGCTTCATCAGAGTCCCCAGGATAAACGACCCTAGGCGGGGCAACTGATATTGGGAAAAGATATGCAAGTCGGGGGCCTTAGGCTCGATAAAAACGATCTTACTCATTTTTCTTCCTTTCATTTTTCCTGGCGCGCTTTTGATTTTGCTCTTTGAGGCCCATGACCTCTTTCTTCTTCTTTCTCAAAAGATCTTCCCAGCGGTCAATCCCTTCCTTCAAGAGCCTCATTTTTTCAAAAAGTATCTGAATTTTTTCGAGCATCTCATCCAGCTTGCGCGCATTCTCTTCCCGGGAATAAACATTTAAATTATTATTAATGGCCACATAATCCCGGAAAAGGTCTGAGATGACTTTAATTTCTTCGAGCGAGTAGCCAAAAAGCTGCAAATCCTTGATCAATTTGCAGAGATAAACATAAATTTCTGAGTAAAGGCGGAACCCGCCCTCGCTTCGCATATCCGGTTCGATGATCCCCATATCTTCCCAGTATTTGATTGCGCGCGGGCTAACATTGACTCGTTCGGCAAGCGCACCGACGGTTAAAAATTCATCCGCATTAGCCGTCTTGTTCAGCTTTTTTCCCGTTTTGGGAAATCCGACTTTTTTGATTATTTTCTGGATGTCTTCCAACTTGTATCCCAGATCTTCCATTTTTTTGAGATGAGCAATCTTCTCAAAAGTCTGTGCGGTGTAAAAAGGCGCCTGGCCGCTGGTCAAGCCGTTGGGTTTAATGAGTTTTGATTTCTCCCATTTTTGAAGGGTGCTTTCAGCAAGCCGTGTCTGTTCGAGGACTTCATTCTTGACAAAAATTACTCTTTTCATTCTAACCCTTTACGTATACGTATTAATAAAATATATCTGTGTACGTATAAGTATACATTAAAAAAGGGCATTGTCAAATATTTTTTGCGAGGAAAAAGGGGACGCTTCAGGGGACAGTTCACAGAAACGTCCCCTTTTTTTTGCGTTCCCCCTTCCAACGGGAGCCCGATTCCACCTCGGGCTCCCTGCCTCCCTTTCTCGGCCGGGGCATGAAACTCCGCCCTGCGACCGAGGGGACAAACTCCTTGGCTCCCCAACGATCGGCTCCCCGCGGCAAGTCGCAGGGCATATTCGCTGATCGTCAAATTGAAGGAATGTCCGCATTTAAATGGAGGCAGTTGAAGAAAAATTCAAAAAAGGAATTGTTGGCGGGGCCGACGAGACTTGAACTCGCGACCTCTGGCGTGACAGGCCAGCGTTCTAACCAAACTGAACTACGACCCCGCCAAAGGGTGCTATCATTATAATTTAGTGCTTTTCAACTTTCAATAGCATTAGTGCTGGTTATAGCATCTTTTTTCCCGTGATATAGCAAGTTTGAAAGAATGGGTACTGTCCAGGCGCGTCCCCGTCCGTCCTCGCTAAAGACCTCCTCCACCCACCACAATTCGCTGGGGGCGGGCGGCGACTAGCGCCTTGCCACCCATTCTTTCTTTAGCGCACTCATCGATCGCTGGGAAAAAAGGCTCCATTGCTGATGAGCGGTAAGTAGGCAGCAGATAAAATATCCTAAAAAATAAGAAAAAGACCCGGAAAGCAAAAAGCTGATAAAATATATAGAAAACGAGCCTTCAATTCCCCCTTACTCCCCTTTTCTAACCGGGATAAAGGGGGATTATTTTCATCGTTCGCGGGTGAAGTTTGCCTTATGAATCACCACATCGGAGCAAAAAGAATCCGAAATAAAAAGCATTATATTTTTAACTACTCACTACTCACTACTCACTACTCACTACTCACAGCTCACTGTTCTTACATCTTTTCCAGAGCAGCGATTCTCTCTTCTATCGGAGGATGGGTAGAAAACAATTTGTTGACTCTTCCTTTGAAATCCTTCAAAGGGTTGACGATGTAGAGGTGGGCTGTGGCTTTATTCGCCGCTTCTAAAGGTTCAGTATCAGCGGCGAGCTTCTTCAAGGCTGAAGCTAAGCCCGGGGGGTAGCGGGTGAGCATCGCGCCGCTGGCATCTGCCAGGAATTCACGCCTCCGGGAGATGGCCAGTTGCATAAGCTTGGCAATGAGAGGCGAAAGCGCTGCCATTACGAGCCCGACAATAATCAAGATAGCCCCTGCACCACCTCGGCCTTTTTCTCTACTTCTCCTCCCGCCTCCCCAGAAAAAAGTTCTCAAGATCCAATCGCTGAGCAAGGCGATCACCCCGGCCATAACCACGACGAGAGTTTGAAGCAGGACATCATAATTTTTGATGTGGGACATTTCATGGGCGATAACACCCTCCAATTCCACCCGGTTCAACTTTTCGAGTAATCCTGTGGTCACACAGATCACAGAATTTTTGGGGTTGCGGCCCGTCGCAAAGGCATTGGGCGCCGTGTCATCAATTACATAGCAGCGCGGTGGGGGCAAACCGGCGGCGATGGCCAGCCCTTCGACAACATTGTAAAGATAAGGATATTCTTCTTTAGTAACAGGCCTGGCCCGGCTGATCGCCAGCACAATCTTATCGCTTGCAAAATAGCCGCCCATGGCCATGACCAAAGATATAATGACAGCTATAACCAATCCGCCCTTGCCCCAGCCGGTTGCCACTTCAAAAACCCAAGTTAAAACAAAAATCAAGGCAATGAAAAACAGGACGAGGGAGAAGGACTTCCATTTGTTGCGAGCAATCTGTTCGTACATTTTAATTTAAATGGGCGATGAATCGCACCGACACACTATTACTCTCCCCTCACCCCTCCCTAAAAGGGAAGGGGAAAAGGAATGAGATCGCTTCGTCGTCGTGCTTCTCGCAATGACCTCGAGGAGTGGCCACGCCCTTTCAGGACTCGCCATGGCTAATTGCAAATCAAAAGGCGACTTTCACTGGGCCTCTGGCTTCAGCTTCCTCAACCTCAAAATACTCTTTCTCTTTAAAATCAAACATCTTGGCGATGATGTTCGAGGGAAAAACCTGCTGCTTGACGTTGAACCTCATGACTGTGTCATTGTAGAACTGACGGGCGTAAGCAATCTTGCCTTCTGTCCCGGCCAGCTCTTCCTGGAGCATCAGGAAATTTTGGTTGGCCTTGAGTTCGGGATAATTTTCCACCACTGCGAAAAGCGATTTCAAAGCTCCGCTGAGCATATTCTCGGCTTGCCCTTGCTCCTTCACTGTGCTGGCATTGATGGCGTTGCTCCGAGCTTCTGTGACCCTCTCGAAGACTTCCCTTTCATGTTTGGCGTAACCTTTGACTGTCTCCACGAGATTCGGGATCAAGTCATACCTTCGCCTGAGCTGAACATCCACCTGAGACCACGCATTGTCGCACCGGTTGCGCAAGCTCACCAGGCTGTTATAAAAGCCGATGGCGGCAATGAACCCGACGACGATAATAATGAGTAAAAACAATAAAAATGCCATTTTTCTCTCCTTTAATTAAATCTTGATCTAAGCTCTTCGCACACTGAAAATAACATAGCGGCAAGGACCTAAAAAATCAAGAAAAGATTTTGTCCGGGAATGCCATTTTCTGATTGACATGGGGAAAAGACAATGCTATATTTCGTAACTCAAATCCCCTTAAATCTGAGGGATAAGTTTCTTTTATAAACCAAAGGAGGTTTTATAGATGGCTTCATTAAAAGAAAAATTTGCTGCCAAAATGATCCCCACGCGAGAGAAGGTGCAGGGCATTCTCAAAACGTATGGGGAGATGAAGATCTCTGATGTCTCGATTGCTCAAGCCTATGGCGGAATGCGGAGCGTCAAGTGCATGGTTTGGGAAACATCCGCCCTCGACCCGATTGAAGGGATACGCTTCCGCGGCTTCACCATCCCAGAACTCCGGGAAAAGCTCCCTAAAGCCCCGGGCGGCGAAGAGCCTCTTCCTGAAGGAATTTTTTATCTCTTGATGACGGGCGAATTGCCCACAAACGACGATGTCATGGCCATCACCAAAGAATGGCAAAAACGAAGCGAGCTCCCCAAATACCTGCTGGATGTCCTCAAAACCCTTCCCAAGGATACTCATCCCATGACCCAATTTTCTCTCGGCATTCTTACCCTCCAGAAAGATTCCATTTTCGCCGAGAAGTACAGGAAAGGAATGAGCAAACTGGAATACTGGGATCCGATGTACGAGGATGTGATGAACCTGCTGGCCAAGCTCCCCTTAATCGCCGGATATATTTACCGCAGGTCTTATAAGAACGACAAGCACATCGCCCCGGACCTCAAGCTCGACTGGGGTGGAAATCTGGCTCACATGATCGGCGTCAAGGACGAAGCGTTCAAAGAGCTCATGCGGCTCTACCTCGTCATTCACAGTGACCACGAAGGCGGAAATGTCTCCGCTCACACCTGCCACCTCGTTGGCTCAGCTCTCTCTGATGCTTATTATTCGCTCTCTGCAGGCATGAACGGCTTGGCTGGTCCTCTCCACGGCTTGGCCAACCAGGAAGTGCTCCGCTGGATCATGGACCTGATGAAAGACTTGGGAGGAGTTCCCTCCAAAGACCAGCTCGTCAAATATATCTGGGACACTCTGAATGCTGGAAAAGTTATCCCCGGATACGGCCATGCTGTGCTGCGCAAAACAGACCCGAGATATGTGGCTCAGAGAGAATTCGCCCTCAAGCACCTGCCTGAAGATGAAATCTTCAAGGTCGTGAGCATGGTTTACGAAGTCGCTCCCGAAATCCTGACCAAGCATGGCAAGACCAAAAACCCATGGCCCAATGTGGATGCTCATTCCGGATGCTTGCTCTATCACTATGGAGTCACCGAGTATGACTTCTACACAGTCTTCTTCGGTGTCTCCCGTGCCATCGGTGTTTTAGCCCAGTTGATCTGGAGCAGGGCTCTCGGACTTCCGATCGAAAGACCCAAGAGTGTCACAACTGACTGGATTGATGCCCAGATCAAAGCAGCTCCACCGCAACCAAAAGCGTAAGCAGTAATAGCAGATTGTTAAAAGGGGACGGTTCTAGAACTGTCCCCTTTTCATTTTTTTCTTCCTTTTCCCGCGCTTTGCCCTCGTCTTGCTCTTAGGAGATCGTCGCGTCACTTGGTTCTTCGCGATGACAGCACTGGACAAAGTAAAATCGCTTCTCAATTCGCAGAGTCGGATAAATCCGACCGCCACAATATGTGTAATAACCTCATTGCCCGCCGCATTCACTTTCCAGGACGAATGTGCTATACTTGCAGTTCTTTAAGATTCTTTGTGTGGGAAACTAATTGCCCATGATGTTTACATTTCCCATGAATTATGAAAGCAGATTCTCCTTTCTCCCCCCTTTATCAAAGGGAGAATAGAGTGGGAACGGGAGGTATAATCCATGGAACACAAAATTGGCCTCATCGGATGCGGGACAGTTGGCCAGGGCCTGCTTGAGATTCTGGATCAAAAAAGCGAATATTTAAAAGACAAGTTTGACTTTGAAGCAAAAATCGTGGCCATCAGCGATAAGCTCAAAGGTTCGCTTCTTGTCCCTGAAGGAATTCAGATTAAAAAACTCCTTGACCTCTTGGGGCAGGGGAAAAAAATAAATGAATACAATCAAGACAAAGCCAACAAGTATGAACTGATGGATCCTCTGGACATGATCGAAAAATGTGAAGCCACCATCATCGCTGAACTGACTTACACAGACATCAAAACCGCAGAACCAGCAACTTCCTACATCAAGAAAGCCCTCCGAACTGGAAAGCATGTGGTCACCTCCAACAAAGGGCCCGCTGCTCTCTATTATGGCGAATTAGCTAAACTCGCCAGGAAAAATAACCTCTATTTCCGGATCGAAGGCACTGTCATGAGTGGCACTCCGGTGTTTAGCCTCTTCGAGAACGGTCTCGCCGGAAATGAAATCAATGAAGTCAAAGGAATTCTGAACGGAACCACAAATTTCATCTTGACCAAAATGGAAGAGGATAGGATGGATTATGTCGATGCCCTCGCTCTCGCGCAAAAATTAGGCTACGCGGAAGCCGACCCCACCGCCGATGTCGAAGGATTCGATGCCGTGGCTAAGATTGTCATCCTGTCGAACGTGCTGCTTGAAGGGAATATTTCTCCTTTTGACGTGAAGAGAAAGGGGATCACTTCTCTTACCAAAGAAGAGATTCTCGAAGCCCGAAAAGAGGGATATCGGTATAAGCTGATCGCCCAAACGAAAAAAGTTGACAACAGAGTTGAAGCCAGCGTCTCCCCTCAATTGCTTTCTCTTTCCGATCCCCTAGCCGCAATCATGGGCGCGTACAACGCCTTAACTTTTGATTCAGACCTGATGGGGAAAGTGACAATTCAGGGGCCGGGAGCGGGGAAAAAAGAAACCGGATTTTCTATTCTTTCGGATATCCTGGCTATTCACCGTTCTGCGGCAAAATAAATAGAGCGAACAGCTTGATTCTATAGACGCTTTCTTAGTATTTCTATAGCATAGGCAAGAAATCATGAACTGCCCGCCAAACATGCGCCCCCTGAGGCCAAAATTCTATAAAAATTTCCCTTTAAAATCTTAAATAATAACTGGAGGAATTATGTCCGACAATCAACCCCATGGGCCAGGAGTCATGAGATATGTCGAAGCTTCCCAAAAACTTCTCGCCCAAAAACAAGCCGTTATCGACCGGATGAAGAACCTTAAGTTTGACACCATTGCCGTCCACGGTCTCTATTCTGTGGAGGAAGCTTTAAACCAAAACCAGGGCTCTGTGATTGAGCCCCTCTACCTTTCTAGCTCTCAAGCCTATCGCGACGCAGACGAACTCGAAGCAGCCTTGGCTTACCTGATCCCCACCTGGTGCTATACCCGGATCGCTAACCCCACTACTTATTATTTGGGATGGACGCTTGCGCTTCTCGAGGGTTATAAGACAGGTTGTGATACCTCCTGCGTAGTCACTGCTTCTGGAATGTCAGCCATCGTCCTGGCCACAGACCCGCTTTTGATTAAACAAAAAGAGGGTCCTGAAAAGATCAACTTTGTTTCCTCCGTCCAAGTTTACGGAGGCACGTATCAGCATTTTGCTGTCAGAAAAAGGCAAGAAAGAGGGGTCGAAGTCCGCTGGGTCCTCCACCCCCAGGATATCCAGGAATGGAAGGCCAAGATTGATGAAAATACGCGGTTCCTCTTCATGGAAGCTCCCAGCAACCCCCAGCAATCTTTTGCCGATATCAAAGCTCTGACCGACCTTGCCCACTCCTGGGAAATTCCCTTTATCATTGACGCCACCTGTGCCACCCCTGCCCTGATGCGCCCCATCGGATACGGCGCAGACATTGTCATCCATTCTTTGACCAAATCAATTACTTCGGGCGGACTGGCGATAGGCGGAGCTTTAATCAGCCGCAGGCCTATTGTCACCAAAATCAAACACGAAAATCCTCTTTTCAAGGAAAACTTTGCTGAATACATCCAATTTTATCCTTACCGGGATAACGGCCCGGCTTCTTCACCTGTCAATGCTATGTTCGCTTTGAATGACCTCCGCACTCTCCGCTCTAAGATGGACCTTGTTAGCCAGAATTGCCATAAAATAGCGGAGTTCCTCCAGACCCATCCTCGGGTCTATCAGGTAGATTATTTAGGCCTCCCCAGCTATAAACTCCATCCTCTTGCGAAAAAATACATGAAGCTCGTGGATTCGGATGATGGAAGCGGGAATGAGGTTAACCGCTACGGCCACCTGATGAGTTTCCGGGTCGAAGGCCCGGCTGAGAATGCGCGGAAGGTTTTTGACAACTTCAAGCTCATTTTCAGGGCAACAGATTTGGGAAGGATCAAGAGCATTGCCACCATCCCTGCCATCTCCACCCATTTTCAGCAGGGAGAAGAAGCCCGGCGGATGGCTGATATTCCGCCGCAACTGATCAGGCTCTGTGTGGGAGGGGAAAATCCGGACGATGTCATCGCTGACCTGGACCAAGCGCTCAGCTCAATTTAAAAAGCACAAAGCAATAAAATGGTAATCTTTTGCTTAACCTCGCCTCGCATCCTTCATTTATTTCGCCTCTTTTAAGATATTGAATTTATTGAATGGGGGCTGGCAAGGGAAATTACTCCTCACACTACTCACTACTCACTACTCACTGCTCACTACTGTCAAGTGAGTTGAATTTTTAGCCTCAATCGTCTACAATCATGGTGCATGGAAAAGATTAGAATCTTAGGGAATCGCAATCTCCAACTCAAAGGCAAAGTGAAAATCAGCGGGGCTAAGAATGCCGTCCTCCCCGCAATCGCTGCCTCTCTACTTACCGGGCAAAGAATTAAGTTAAAGAATGTCCCGCTCGTGAAGGATGTATTCACCATCCTCACCTTGATGAAAGAACTGGGAGCCAACTACGTGGTCAAGAAAAATACGCTATCCGTTCAGGTCCAAGGTGTCATTTCCGACGAAGCGTCTTATGAACTGGTCCGGGCCATGAGAGCCTCTATTCTGGTCTTGGGCCCGCTCGTCGCCCGCCACGGAAAAGCAGTTGTCGCCTTACCCGGAGGCTGCGCGATCGGCTCTCGGCCTATTGACCTCCATATCAACGGCCTCCAGAGATTGGGCGCTACCATAACTCTGGAGCACGGTTATATTAAAGCGGAGGCCTCCAAACTCCGCGGGGCAGAAATTCAATTCGAGAAAAAAACGGTCGGCGGAACCGAAAACCTTGTCATGGCCGCCTCTCTCGCCGAAGGCGAAACCGTATTAAAAAACTGTGCCTTAGAGCCGGAAGTCACCAACCTCTGTGAGCTCCTGGTAAAAATGGGAGCCAAGATGGATGGCATCGGCACCGAGAAAATTTACATCCAGGGGGTGAAGGAACTCAAAGGCACTGTGCATGAAATCATTCCCGACCGGATTGAGGCCGGAACCTTTCTCGTGGCCGGAGCCCTGACCCATGGGGATTTAATCCTGGAAAATGTCGAACCCAGCCATCTGGATACTATCATCGAAAAGCTAAAATACTCAGGAGCAGCCGTTGAAAAAATAAAACATGATTCTCTCCATGTTGTGGGAAGTTCTGAAATCAGGCCCCAAGATATCACGACCTCTCCTTATCCCGGATTTCCCACAGACATGCAGGCCCAATTTATGGTCCTTATGACTCAGGCCTTGGGGACATCCATCATCACTGAGACAATCTTTGACCGCAGATTTTCTCATGTCAATGAATTGCTCCGGCTCGGCGCGAACATCGAAGTTTCAGGCGACAAAGCCGTCGTCAAAGGAAAAACGTCCCTCTCCGGAGCAGAAACGATCGCCACAGATTTGAGAGCTTCTGCTTCGCTGGTTTTGGCCGGGCTGATTGCGAGCGGAGAAACAATCATCAATGATGTGGAACACCTGGATCGGGGCTATGAAAAAATCGAAGATAAGCTCAAGTCACTCGGCGCCTCCATCGAACGAATCAAAAAATAAAAAAATCCCCCTTACTCCCCCTTTGAAAAAAGGGGGATAAAATGAGCATAAAAAGGGGATCAAAGAGGAATGTAAGGAGGGATAAAATCATGGAAATAACATGGCTCGGACATTCGGCGATCAGAATCCAAGGCTCCAAAATTATCTACATTGACCCTTTTCTTACCGGAAATCCCAAGGCTTCCACTTCACCTGAAAAAATCAAGGACGCAGACATTGTGGTTGTCACCCATCATCACGGCGACCATTTGGGCGATGCCTATGCCATCGCCAAAAAGACAAAAGCAACCATTGTCGCCATCCACGAGGTTGCCGTTGAAGCCGCAGGCCTTGGCCTTACCGCTGAAGGGATGAATATCGGAGGCACTGTGGAGGTGAAGGGAGTGAAAGTCCACATGGTTCTGGCGCATCACTCGGCTGAAAAAGGAAATGCTGCAGGGGTGGTTATTGAGATGGATGGAAGACGTCTCTACCATGCCGGAGATACTGGCTTGACTTATGATCTGAGACTCATCGGCGAATTCTTCAAACCTGACCTGAGCTTTATCCCCATCGGAGACAGATACACCATGGGAATCCCCTCAGCCGTGAAGGCTGTAGAGTTCATCCAAACCAAAAAAGTGATTCCCATCCATTACGGGACTTTCCCCATCATCCAGTCTGATCCCCACGAATTCAAAAAAAGAGTTGGTGCGCTAGCAGAAGTCATCATTCTCAACCCCGGTGAATCCTGCAAGGTTTAAATCCCGGCTGTCCCTCTTCGACTTTAATTTTTCCTAAGATGGCTTACTTGATCGACGGCAACAATTTTTTGGGCTACATCTCTCCTGCTAACTTCAGAGATTCCCGAGAAAAATATAGTCTGATCGGAAGACTATTGCGATTTCAGCGCATCAAAAAAGCCCGAGTTCTTGTTGTCTTTGACGGACCGCCAGACTCCTGGCTTGAGGATGAAAGTTTCAAAAAGCATAAATTTTCGGTCGCCTATCCTCCTCGCGGAGAGGCCGCCGATTCCGTCATCAAAAAAATCATCTCAGAACAAACCGATCTCAGGCAATTTTTTGTAGTCAGCTCTGACCGCGAGCTCAAAGTTTTTGCCAAAGCTGCGGGAGCAAAGACCTTGAGCTGTGCGGAATTCAATAAAGGACTCAAAAAAATATTGAGAGAATACAGAAAAGAAAGAGAAATTGAAAAAAAAGAAAATAACCTTTCCTCTCTCGAACTCAATCTGTGGCTGGACGTGTTTAAAAATAAAAAATGATGAATATCTCTATAATCGGTGCAGGAAAACTTGGGACATGCCTGGGTTATGCGCTGGCCCATAAAGGCTACAGAATTCAAGCGCTGTCCAGCCGCCATCTGTCTTCCTCTGCCCTCAGCTCCAAAATCATCGGACAGGGGAAACCTCTCACCGACAATATCCAGGCCGCATGCGAAGGAAAAATTATTTTCTTGTGTCTTCCGGACGAAGAGATTGTCAAAGTTGCAGAGGAGCTTTTCCGCGCCAATCTCTGTTGGGCAAATAAAATTGTTTATCACTGCAGCGGCCTGCTATCTTCGAGAATCTTGAAACCTTTAAAGGATCAAGGCGCAGCTATTGCCTCTTTTCATCCCATTCAATCCTTCTCCCAAAAGGATGCCCCGGCGACGGAATTTAAAGGCATCTATTTTGGCTTGGAAGGAGACAAAAAGGCTTTGGACATGGCCCAAAAAATCGTCCGCCAATTGGAAGGGCACACGCTTTTGCTCAAGGAAAAAGACAAAGCCCTCTACCACGCGGCCTGCAGCATCGCTTCCAATTTCTTTGTTGTTCTTTTAGATATGGCAACTGCACTCCTCAAGCAAACAGGGCTCTCGGAAAAAAAGATTCTAGAATGTTTGCTGCCACTCGTTGAAGGAACTTTACGCAATGTAAATAAATTTGACACAAAAGCAGCGCTCACCGGACCTATTGCCCGGGGAGACTTGAAGTCCGTGCAAAAACACCTTCGAGCTTTAGAAAAATTCCCCCTCTATCAAGACCTCTACAAGAAGCTTGCCGCTCATGCTCTGGAAATAGCGGGGAGCGAAAAGCTCCCCCGTCAAAAAATCAGGGCATTGAAGAAGATGCTGGGACATAAATGACTTCCTCTTCGAGTTCAACGCCAAATTTTCCCTTCACTTTTTCTTTAAGCTCTTGAGCGAGAAGAAGGACATCTTGGGCCCGCGCCCTGCCCAGATTGATCAGAAAATTCGAATGTCCTGAAAAGACAGCCGCATCACCAATTCTGGCGGATTTTGCCCCGACCTGTTCCAGGAGATACCCCGCAGGAACTTTTGTCCCATCGGGAAGAACAGGATTCTTGAAATAGCTCCCCGCACAAGCCGTCTCCCAAGGGGGATGCTTTTCTTTTCTCTTTTTCAGATTTCCTTCGATCCTGTCCCTTATCTTTTTTTTGTCGCCGGGCTCAAGGGCAAAAACAGCACTTAAGAGGATATCGTGCTTTTTTTTGAGAAAAGAATGACGATAGCTAAACTCAAAATAGTCTCTTTTGACTTCGACCTCTTCTCCCGTCTCCTGGAGGAGAAGGGCCCGTTTCAGATAATTTCCGACACTCTGTCCAAAGGCGCCTGCATTTCCAAAAACGGCACCTCCTACCGTCCCTGGAATTCCCGCCATAAATTCAAGTCCCTCTAAGCCCTGATCCATCATGAATTGAACGAAACTGGCCAGAGGAGTCCCAGAGAGAGTTTCAATTCCCCCCTTCTTTTCCTTTTGTTTTATCCCACACACCTCATTTTTGATGATGAGCCCCCTGAATCCTTCATCGTCAAACAAGAGGTTATGTCCTCCTCCGACAAGGTAATAAGGAAAAGAGTACTCTCGCGCCGATTGAATCGCAGTTCTTAGCTCTGAAACGGTCTTCGCTTCTAAAAAATAATCTGCGGGGCCGCCAATTCTGAAATGGGAATAATCCCGAAGCATCACCCCCTCCCGCAAAGGTCTTTTAACTCTTTCCAGGAAAAATTGACTAAATGCTGTTGTCATCTCGCGCGTAATTATTTTATATGAAATATGACGAAGAGTAAAATAACTGCAGACACAATTTCATTCTTGGCATATTTTTTGCTATAATAGTTCTGGTTATAATTGGGATTTAATGTTGACATTTTTAGAGAGGCACGTTATCATGCAAAAAAATTTTGATGTGAGGTAGAAAGAAAATGAAAAAAAGAGGCTTGACCACCTTATTCTTATCCCTCTTCCTGTTTAGCTTCGGGCAAGCACAAACTGATCCGGCTGATGACGATTATATCAAGGCCATGACAAGTAATGATCCCTGCCAGAGGGTTCAGCTCCTGAAGGCTTATATTACAAAATACGCAGGGAAAGGAACCAAGTACGAAAATTTTGCCTATGCCCAGCTTTGTCTTACGCGTTGTCAGACAAAAACGCCTAAAGAAACCATCGACTATGGAGAAAAGGCATTGGCCGCAGGAGGCTTGGATGACCTCACCAAAACCCAGATCCTAATCAATTTATCTGCCATAGACAGCCAAACCGGCCAGAATCTGGAAAAAGCCAAAAGTTATGCGACCCAGGTTATTGAGTTAGCCCGGGCCAACAAGAATAAAGAACCAGAAAGTTCAGACCAGTGGAATAAGCTCATCGGAGCTGGATATTTCGCTCTGGGACAGGCTCAAGAAAAAGCCAAGGACGACAAAGGGGCCGTTGATTCTTACGTGAATTCTTATAACATCCTGAAGAATCCCCAGATTATCGCCAGTTTGAAAAAGGTGGGAAAAGCTCTGTATGAAGCCAAAATGTATGCTGATGCAGAAAAAGCTTTCAAAGTCGCTTACAGCACAACCAGGGATTTTGAGAGCTGCGCTTTCTTTGCCAAGTCACTCTATCGGAACGGCAAGAATGGAGAATCCATCGCCTACTTCAAAGAAGCCTACGGCAAACAAAAGAACGGAGAAATTGCCTACAATATCGGCATCATCTTGGCCAAAGATTCCAAAACAAACCCAGCTCTCGCCAACGAAGCCATCAAATATCTGCTCGAAGCCAGCTTCCTTTCTCCAGCCAATTCTCAGCAGGCCCTGTCTCTTGCCGAAAGCCTTTTCTTTACAGCCAACAAAGACCTCAAATACAACGAAAATATCAAACAGATCGAAGATATCAACAAAAAGATTGATGAATTGACCAAAACCTACAACACAAAATTTGAGGGCAAGAATGAAGACGAACTGAGCGATGCCGAGAAAAAGGAAATGAAAACCTTATTGGATAACCTAGAAGTCGAGAAAAAGAACCTCCAGAAATTGGAATCAGACCAGAATCTGTACATTGCCAAGTTCAACAAGCTCCTTGATGAAACAAAGCTAAGGCTGGGAATAAAATAAAAGCCAGATAAATTAGCTTATTCCTAATTTTTTGGGGGAGGATGTGTCTCCGACTCTCTCTCGCCAGCAAGCCGCAAAAAAAATCCGTGACCTTCGAGAAAAAATAAAATATCACGAAAAAAAATATTACGTCGATAACAACCCTCAAATTTCAGACTACGAGTTTGACCTTCTCGTCAAGGAACTTCAGGCCCTCGAAAACCGATTTCCGGAGCTCATCACTCCCGACTCTCCTACCCAGAGAGTGGGAGAAAAGCCTGTGGAGGGATTCCCTGCCGTCGAACACCGGATTCCCATGATGAGCATGGACAATTGTTATAACAAGGAAGAACTCAGGGAATTTGAGGAAAGAATCAAAAAAATTCTCCCCGAGCAAAAAGTAGAATATGCGGCGGAGCTCAAAATCGATGGCTTGGGAATTTCCATCATCTATCGAGACGGGAAATACGCCCAGGCTGTGACGCGGGGGGACGGAATTAGAGGTGACGACGTCACGGCTAATGTCAAGACGATCAAAAGCCTTCCACTGACCATCGAGAATACTCATGAAATCGAAGTAAGGGGAGAAATCTATCTTCCATTTGAATCGTTCCAAAAAATAAACCAAGAGAGAGAAAAAAAGGGGGAAGCTCTTTTCGCCAATGCCCGGAATGCAGCCGCTGGGTCCATCCGGCTTCTTGATCCTCGGGAAGTGGCAGCGCGGAATCTCAGTATGTTCCTTTACTATATCTTCATCGATGGAAAAGAGACTTCCAGCCAGTGGGAAAATTTGATGACCCTTAAGAAATTAGGGCTTAAGATCAATCCTCATTCCCGCCTTTGCCGAAATCTCGATGAAGTCATGGCGTTTTATGATGAATGGCGAGAAAAGCGGGACTCCCTCGATTACGACGCGGATGGAGTTGTGATCAAAGTCAATTCCGCTGAGCAAAGAAAAATCCTCGGTGTTACAGCCAAGTTCCCCCGCTGGGCTATCGCCTTCAAATTTCCGGCCAGGCAGGCCACAACTAGGATCAATGACATCATCATTCAAGTCGGCCGAACAGGCGCTTTAACTCCTGTCGCCGTCTTGGAGCCCGTGAGACTTTCTGGGACGACGATCAGCCGGTCCACTCTTCACAACGAGGATGAGATCAAGCGCAAAGATATCAGGATTGGAGATTATGTTCTCCTCGAACGAAGCGGAGATGTCATTCCCAAAATCGTCTCGGTTATGAAAGAGCGCCGGACAGGTAAAGAAAAACGATTTATCTGGCCCACTCACTGTCCCGTCTGCCATTCTTCGACCTTTAAGCCTGAGGGCGAAGCCATCGCTCGCTGTACCAACCCCTCCTGCCCTGCAAAAATCAGAGAATCCCTTCTTCATTGGAGCTCGCGCCGCGCCATGAATATTGATGGTTTTGGAGATGCGATAGTCGACCAGCTCCTTGAAAAAAAATTGGTTTCAAAAATTCCTGACCTTTATTCTCTCCAGTACGAAGACTTAGTGAACTTAGAAAGAATGGGCCCCAAGAGCTCCCAGAACTTGTTGGATGAAATTGAAAAGAGCAAAGAAAGAGAGCCCTCCCGGTTGGTCTTTGCCTTGGGAATAAGATATGTGGGGGAGCGGACCGCCCAAGAACTCGCCAGCCATTTTAAAAATGTGGAGAGCCTTGTCAAAGCTTCCTATAAAGAATTAACTCAAATCGAAGGGGTGGGGGACAAAGTGGCCGAGAGCATCGTGTTCTTTTTCAAGCAGCCTGAAAATATCGAACTTATCAAGAAGCTCAAAGAAGCAGGATTAAATTTTTCTTCTAAATTTAAAGAGGCCCGCGGGGCAAAGCCTCTGCAGGGACAGACTTTTGTCCTCACCGGAACGCTCTCCGCCCTCACCCGGGAGGAAGCCCAGGAAATCATCGAGAGCCGCGGAGGCAAAGTGGCCTCTTCCGTATCCAAAAAAACAACTCATTTGATTGTAGGGGATGAACCAGGGTCTAAGCTTTCAGTGGCCCAAAAATTGGGCGTTCACACCATGGGGGAAAAGGAGTTTCTGGAACTGGTCAAGAAAAAGTAAGCAGAATGCAGCTATTTTTTTTTCTTTTTGGAACCAAAAAGATCCATCGAGAGTAAACCTTTAAGACCTTTTTTCTTTTTGAACCCTTCCATTTCACTCAATTCTTTTAAAGCCATTTCGTGCTCTGAATCCATCTCCAAAGCCTTTTTTAGGTGCCTTCTGGCTTTTGTCAGAAGCCCTTCTTGTTTGTACAACACGCCCAGCCCCACAAATCCTTCTGGATTCCATGGTTCTAATTCGATAGCCTTTAGGAAATCCTGCTCCGCCTTCTTCCGATAAAAAGGAATCCTCGATTCGGTCATGCCGAGCATCAGATAGTAATCTCCCTTGTTGGGCCGGAGCCTTACAGCCTCTTCGAGAAGAGTCAAAGCGTCTTCATATTTCCCCTGATTAAAAAGCGTCTTGCCCTGACGGAACTTAATCTCGGCCTTCTTGGATAAATTGGCCTCCTCTTCTTTGCCGGAAAAGGACACCCTGGAATTGTATTCGATTCTTTTCTCTCTGTTGGTTAGGGTCCGGTAGGCCTTGGTAATATAATCAAAAACCTCTTCGACTTGATTCCTGATTGAGGCCGGGAGGTCGCGGTCAAACCGGTCGGGATGATATTTCCGGGCTAAGCTGAAATAGGCTCTTTTTATTTCAGCTTCAGATACGTCTTTGGCGACATTTAGAGCTTGGTAATAGTTCAGGGAAGAAAGGTGCTCCCGTAAGGCAAGAACATCGGCGATTTGATCTTTTATTTCTTCAGAAGGAGGTTCTTCCTTTGGCTCTTCTCTTGAAACAGGCTCTTCACCTTCAAAATCAATTAGGCCCAGACAATAAAAAAGGTAAAGGCTTTTCCAGAAGATGTCAGGATTCACCCTCATCGAAGCCAGAAGAGCCTCTGTGGCCAGCCTCTCTTTAATCCGGCTAAAAATTTCCTTCTCTTCTTCTGTGAGAAGGTGAAGATGAGTTTTTCCTCTGATAAAGGGGATTCTTTTCTCCATGAATTCTTTCAGGGAGGGATGAAATTTCATCCTTCGGATACCATCTTCGATGATAAAGGGGACGCCCATTTTTGACTCAAGTCCCTGCTCCACAAATCGCTCTTGTTCTTGAAAGAAAATTTCAGCTTCGAAATAAGGGAAAAGGGTTAAAGCGATCTCTTTCATCTGGTAAACCAGGCCATCATACAAATCCTTCTCAGAAATAAGGCCTTTTTTGACTAAAATTTGTCCGATGTTCTGGCGGGGTTCAATATAGCGATCAATCCTCAACCTTTCTTCTTCAGAAATTCTTCCCAGCTTGAATAAAATTTCTCCCAATTGTTCACTTGGCTGGTTGGTTCGGGCAAAGACTAGGTTTCCTTCCTGGAAGAAAAGATATTTTTGGATGCTTCCGTATTTAAATATAAGCCGGCCTGATTTTTTGTTGAGATAAATGTTCCTTAAATAATAAGCTATATGATTCATTATTCCTTTTTATATTTATAACTGAAGCTTTTAAATTTTGCAACCCAAGGTGACGTTCCCCATTATTCCTTCATTGAAATCGAAAGCGAAATATGCTAATTTTTTCTTATGAAAATAGCTCTAGCTCAAATTTCTCCCCATCTCGGAAATGTCAAAAAAAATTTTGACCTTCATCTCGAGATGATCGAAAAGGCAAAAAAGAAAAGGGTGAATCTCCTTGTCTTCCCCGAATTGAGCCTAACCGGTTATGCGCTCAAGGACCTCGTCGAAGAGGTCGCTATGAATCCAGAAAAAAATCCACTTTTCAAAGAGCTGAAAACTTTGAGCCGTGATCTCTCTCTTGTCTTCGGTTTTGTTGAAGAAAAAGAAACAGAAAAAGGACTTTTTTATAACTCAGCCGCCTATCTTTCAGGAGGAAAGGTTCTCCACATCCATAGAAAAGTTTTCCTCCCTACCTACGGGATGTTCGAAGAAGGAAAGTTTTATGCTCCCGGAAAAAATTTTAAAACCTTCCTCACTTCTTTTGGAAAGACGGGGTTGATGATCTGCCGGGACTTCCTCAGTTTTGGAGCAAGCTATCTTCTTTTTGCCGGCGGCTCAGAAATCATTATCGTGCTCAGTGCAGCCCCTGGCCGTGGTGTCTCTGAAGCCGAACGGTTCACAACAAGCCATATGTGGGAACTGATGGGAGAAGCCGTAGCCTATTTCTCCACTGCCTTCGTTATCTATTGCAACCGCGTGGGTTTTGAGGAAGGGATGCCCTTTGCGGGCGGCTCTTTCATTTACAGCCCCTCAGGACAACTTTTGATCAAAGGTTCTTATGTCGACCCCGACTTTATCCTGAAAGAAGTGAGCTTCAATGATTTAAGAAAAACTCGCAAGAAGTGGCCTTTTAAAAGAGATGACAAGCCCGAAGTCTTGCTCGAATCTCTCAAAAGGATTGTCCAAAAATATGAAGATTAATGCGCCTTTTGTCGAAAAAATATTGGCCTCATTTATCAGGCAAGAACTGGCCAAATTCAACTACTCCAGGGCAATAATAGGCCTCTCTGGCGGGCTTGACTCGTCGGTTTGTGCTTTCTTGGCCGTAAAAGCCCTTGGACCAAAAAATATCATTGGTCTGATCATGCCCTATGGCGAATCTTTCAAACAAGATGTCAAGGATGCACAAGAAGTTGTCCACCTTATTCGCATTCAATCCAAAATTATAGACATTTCACCCATGGTGGACGCCTACTTTTCAAAATATCCAACTGAGAACCAAATCCAAAGAGGAAACAAAATGGCCAGAGAAAGGATGTCTGTTCTGTACGATTTTTCAGTCAGGGAAAAAGCCCTAATTCTCGGAACGAGCAACAAAACAGAGTTGCTGATCGGTTATGGAACCATCCATGGCGATATGGCTTGTGCTATTAATCCTTTAGGCGACCTGTATAAAACTCAGATCCGGCAACTCGGGAGGCACCTGGGAGTACCCGCGATAATCCTGAAAAAAATCGCCACTGCGGGTCTTTGGCCAGGGCAAACAGACGAGGGAGAAATCGGCCTGACCTATGCAGAAATCGATAAAATTCTTTTCAAGCTCGTCGACCTCAGGGAGTCCAAACAGGAGCTCATTGCCTCGGGGTTTGAAAAAGACAAAGTTGAAAAGACCATAAGCCTTATAAAAAACTCCGAATTCAAACGAAAATTGCCGCCCATCCCTAAGATTTCCACCAGAACCGTAGGACATGACTTTCTATACCCTTACGATTGGGATAGATGAGTCATGGAGGAAATTAACTCGGGGAATAAATCCAAAGGCAGGCTTTATATCGTCGCCACGCCCATCGGCAATCTGGAAGACTTTACGTTTCGAGCCCTTCGAATTCTTAAAGAGGTGGATTTTATAGCCTGTGAGGATACGCGCCAGACAATTAAACTTTTGAATAAATATGACATAAAAAAAAGGTTGATCAGTTATTATCAGCCCAGAGAGCAACGAAGAATTCCCCAGATAATTCAAATTCTCAAAGAAGGGAAAGACATCGCTCTCGTCTCAGATTCCGGGACACCCGCACTCTCTGACCCCGGGTTCAGGCTGGTGAAAGAAGCCATTAAAGAAGCGATTAAAATAATCCCTATTCCTGGGGCTTCGGCCCTGACTTCTGCCCTTTGTGCCTCTGGCCTTCCCACAGACAAGTTTCTTTTCATTGGCTTCCCACCGGCCAAAAAAGAAGCGGCCAAAAAGGAGTTGATTGCCCTGAAAAATGAAGAGGCAACTCTCATTTTTTACCTGCCTTCACGAAAAATGCAGTTTTTTCTGAGACTTATCGAGGAGACGTTAGGCAACAGGGAGGTTGTCATAGCCAGGGAAATGACCAAACTTTATGAAGAATTCCTCAGGGGAAAGGCCAAGGAATTGGTAGAAAGGCTCAAGAACATAAACCTGAAAGGCGAAACGACAATTCTTATCCAGGGGAATAAATAGTCTTGTACTTGACAAAAGGATGCTAAGATATTATATTTATATCTAACTAAAGTTTTGAACGGAGGTAAAAAATGGCTATTATCAGATGGGATCCCTTCAGGGATTTAGTCACTCTCAGAGAAAAGATGAACAGGCTTTTTGAGGATACCTTTACTTCAAGAGGCGAAGAAAAGGATTTGATTGCAAGCACTTGGACCCCTGCGGTGGACATCTATGAGACTGAAAACGAGCTCATTCTTTCTGCGGAAATTCCTGGGATCGATGAAAAAGATGTGGAGATCAAGGTTGAAGATAATACCCTTTCGATCAGAGGTGAGAGAAAATTCGAAAAAGAGACTAAAGAGGAAAATTATCACCGAATTGAGCGTTCATACGGTTCTTTCTACAGGTCTTTCACTCTCCCCAACTACGTTGATCAGGATAAAATCCAGGCAGTCCACGAAAATGGCGTCCTGAAGATCACCATGCCCAGGAGGACAGAATTAAAGCCTCGAAAGGTAAAAATCCTCAAGCCGGCAACGCCTGAAAAGGCAAAGAAATAAGACAAAATTCCCCCTTTTATCTCCCCTTGAAGGGGCGAGAGGGGGAATTTTTATAAATCGTGGGACAATGGAGGATTTTTAATTAGGCTTGAGCTACTGTGATGGCTCTGACTTCTTTCACTCCCGCTTTCCTCAAAACCTTGCTGCATTCTCTCAAGGTCGACCCTGTCGTATAAACATCATCTACAAGGAGGACAATTTTCCCTTTTAAACCTTCCTCTCCCTTGACCCGGAAAGCCCCGCGGACATTTTTTTCTCTTTGTTCTGCCTCCAATGAAGTTTGAGGCACTATATTTTTAATTTTAACTAGGCACTTTTCCGCAAGTTCAATCCCTTTTAACCGGGCCAGCTCTTTGGCTATAACCCGGGCCTGATTGAAACCTCTTTGCTTTTTCCTCTTTGGATGGAGAGGAACAGGAATGATGGCGTCCACCTCCCACCAAAGATCTTCCTCTTTGGCCAGGGCTTCATAGGCAAAGAGGGCCAAATCTTTCCCTAGTATCCCAAAGTGTCGGTATTTAAACAGGAGGATCAGGTCCTTCAATTCTCCCCTGTATTTGGCACAGGAACGATGTCGGGAGAAGGGCGGAGGATGCTGGAGACAATCTTGACAGAGATGCGGGTCTCCAGCCCCTTCAAAAAATTTGCCACAACAGAGACAGTATGAGGCGGCGTGCGGTTTTAACTTTCCCAAACAAGACCTGCAGACAATTCTTTCTCCAGGCCTCTCTAAAAAAGAAGAGCACAGTTGACAACGGGAGGGGAAAAAAACAAGCTCAACGAATTTTGCCCAGGAAGAGGCAAGGCTGCGGGAAAACAAGGTCACTCAGTCTCTTCTTCAGCTTTTTCTTGACAGTCAATACAGTAAGGGGTCCAGGGAACCACTTCCAGTCTTTTTTTTCCAATCTCTTTTTGGCACATCTGGCAGATGCCAAATTCCCCGCGCTGAAGTCTCTTGAGAGCGTTATCGATCAGAAATAGTTGGCTTCGCTCAGCATCAGAGAGGCTTAAGAGAAACTCCTTGGTGTAAGAGCTTTCTGCCTTATCCACAACATCCTGAGCGATGTTTGTCTCGACTTCTTTGCTTTCAGTATCCAATTCAGTCAGCTTCTCAAGAATCTTCTGCTTCCTCTCCAGTAATTTCTTTTTGAAATATTCCTTCTCTTTTTTGTTCAATCTATCCCCCCTCACTTGGCGTATGGTTTCCCGCTAAGGATGGTCAGGGAGCGGTAGAGCTGCTCCAAGAGAACGACTCTGCTTAATTCATGAGAGAAGGTCATCTTAGATAAGGAAAGAAGAAAATCAGCCTTTTTTAAGATTCTATCAGCCAATCCCAAAAATCCTCCGACGACAAAGGTTATGGGGCGCGAAGAAGCTCCCCGCTTCTCTAGGAATCGAGCAAAATCAAAAGAATTCATCTCTGAACCCTTATCCGAGAGGCAGATAATATAGTCATCTTTCAAATATCTTTCAAGGGCTTTCGCCTCGATTTCTTTAATCCGGTCAGCGAATTTTTCCTCGATGCCTCTGGCCTCTTTGGCCTCCATCAGCTTGCAGTTTGCGAGCTGCTGGATTCTCTCCAGATAAAATCCCTGCAATCGTCTGAAGTCTCCGTCCTTCGTTTTCCCAGGCCACAGGATCTTCAAATTCATAAAAATTGTCCATTAAAATAATGATTCGTGCGGAAAAAGTCAATAGGTTTTTAAATTTTCCTCAGAAGCTAATCTTCGGAGCATCTCCCCATAATCTTTCCAAAGAATAATAGGTGCGGGCGGGTTTGGAAAAAACATGGACAATAAAGCTTCCATAGTCCATGAGAATCCACTCGCCGTGCTCTGCCCCTTCGACACTGAGCGGCCGGATATTCTGTTTTCTCAATTCCTCTTCGATATTCTCATAAAGAGCTACATTCTGCCTGGTAGAATTGCCATGCATGATCACAAAAAAATCAGTGAATGAAGAAATCTCTCTTAAATCCAAAACAAGAATATCCTCGCCTTTTTTTGCCTGGCTAGCCTTGACAGAGAGTTTTACCTCTTGGGGGAGGCTCCTTTTGGTCAGAGCTTTTGTCTTCTTCTTGTCCATTTTATTTTTGATAAAGTCCGTGCTCCTGGATATAAGACTCGACACTCTCCGGAACGAGTCCCTTTAAGGACAGATGTTTTTTCACTTTTCTCCGGATCTCTGTCGAGGAGATGTCTAAAGCCTCGATCGGGCAAAGGAATATCTTATAATTCATAAAAAGTTCATCCTCTATTTTTGGGGGCAGGGGGGAAGGATACACTCTTTCGCTGTCTTTCCCGCTCAAGACATTCTTCGCCTCTTCCAAAAAGTACCCCGGCCTGGTGGTTACAATGAACAGACATTCCTCCAGCACCCTTTTATAGTCCTTCCAGGTGTCTATCTCCAAGAAAGCATCCACACCGAGGATAAAGAAAATCCAGGCATTTGGGTATATTTTTTTTATCTTTGCAATCGTGAGAATAGAATAAGACTTTCCTCTAGCCTCAATCTCCATCGAAGATGAAATAAACTGAGGGCAATTTTGGAGAGCAAGCTCTGCCATTTTGAGACGGTCGCAAGCGGGAGCAATTTCTGCTGACTCTTTATGCGGCGGGATGTAGGAAGGAATGAAAAGAACACGGTTTAAAGAAAATTTTTTTTGAACGCTCTCCGCAGCTTTCAAATGACCAAAATGAATCGGGTTAAAAGTTCCTCCAAAAAGCCCGATTCTTTCTTTCTTCATGGAATTATTTATTTTTTTCAAGCTCTTTAAGAGTCTTTGCCAAAGTGCGAACCAAGGCTTTAAGGCCATCCTTTTTTAAAGCGGATATCGTCAAAAAGGGGAGTTCTTGCTTTCGAGCTAGCTTTCCCAGAGCCATCAACCTCTCCCTGTCGTTGCCCAAAAGGTCAATCTTATTGGCAACCAAAATTTGAGGCCTTCGAACAAGCTTGGGGTTAAAGGCTTCAAGTTCCTTCATCACCACATAAAAATCGCTCACCGGGTTTCTCCCTGAATAAGGGGAGACGTCCAAGAGATGCACTAAAACTTTTGTCCTCTCGATATGTTTCAAGAAATTGATGCCGAGGCCATGACCGAGGTGAGCGCCCCCGATGAGGCCGGGGATGTCTGCAACCACAAAGCTCCGAAGATTCCCGGCATCGACGACCCCTAAATGGGGGTGAAGTGTCGTGAAAGGGTAGTCAGCAATGAGCGGCCTAGCCGCAGAGATTTTCGAAATCAGGGTGGATTTTCCAACATTGGGGAAGCCAACCAGGCCTACATCCGCAAGGAGCTTTAGCTCGAGTGTGATCTCTTTCTCCTCGCCGGGTTTCCCCTTCTCATGCTCCCGAGGGGCCTGGTGCGTGGAGGTTGCAAAAGAAGCATTGCCTCTTCCTCCTTTTCCTCCTTTGGCTGCTAAAAATTTTTGGCCCGACTTTAAAAAATCGTATAGCACCTCATCTTTGCCTTTTTCTTTGACAACAGTTCCCACTGGCACGGAAAGATAAAGGTCTTCTCCTTTCTTTCCCTGGCGGTTGCTCCCTTCACCGTGAGCACCATTTTTGGCCTTATTGATGGGATGAAAGCGGAAATAAGTAAGGGAATTGAGTCCGGCGTCGGAGACAAAATAAATACTCCCTCCATCCCCACCCCGGCCGCCATCCGGGCCACCCCGGGGAACACGGTATTCCCTACGGAAACTCACACAGCCGTTCCCCCCTTTTCCTGCTTGCAGTGTTACTTTGACTTGATCAACAAACATTCTGGTTGAAGCTCCCACCTTTGAAAAAGGGAAAACAGAATAATCTGCATCTTCCCTCTATAAGCTGAACAAAGGACTGACTTTTTTGTTTCTCAAAAAGAATGCGATGAGTATCTGACACCACTTAGGCAGGAAGGACTGAGACAAATTTGCCCTTTTTTCCCTTGAATTCAAAGGCGACAATCCCCGTGATTCTGGCGAAAAGAGTGTCGTCTTTCCCTCTCCCCACATTGAAACCGGGTTTAAAAGGTGTCCCCCTCTGGCGGACAAGGATTGAGCCGGCATTGACAACCTGTCCGCTAAACCGCTTGACTCCCAGCCTTTTGGATTGACTATCTCTTCCATTCCTCGCGCTTCCAGCCGACTTTTTATGCGCCATCTTTTTACTCCTTTGTCCTAGCCTGAGCTTTCCTCTTCGCAACTGCCTTGGCTACGGCTTTCTTTTTGGGAGGCACTTCTTTTTTCTCTTTAGCTTCAATCGCTTTTTTTCTTGTTTTGGGTTTCGCCGCTTTCAAAGACGCCGCTTTTTCTTGCTTCTTTGCTTTGGGCTTCTCCTCTTTGATCTCCTTTTGTTCGGCCATGATCGGAAGGGCCACTTCAAGTTGGGCTAATTCTTTCTCTGAGACAAGGCTCCTGTCGGGAAAGATTCCCTCGATTCTAACCTGGGTTAGCTCTTGGCGATGCCCTCTTTTTCTTTTGAATTGTTTCCTTCTTTTTTTCTTAAAGATAATAACCTTTTTGTCCTTAAAATTTCCAATGATTTCTGCCCGCACAACGGCATTCTCAACCAGCGGAGTCCCAATCAAAGTCTTCTCTCCATCCTCGATGAGTAAGACTTGATCAAAGAAGACTTTTTGGCCTTTTTCTAAGCTCAACTTTTCAATGTCGAGTACATCTTGGGGTTGAACTCGATACTGCTTTCCTCCGGTTCTGATAATTGCAAACATTTTTTTACCTTTTTTACAGATAATAGCGGTGAAAAAGAGATTCTAACTTTAACATAGGACAGCTTCGGTGTCAACAATCCCTAGCCTTGACGCTTCTTCTGACTTTCCTTATAATCCAGGATGAAAATGGGCGGTTAGCTCAGCGGTAGAGTATCGGTCTTACAAACCGGGGGTCACTGGTTCGAACCCAGTACCGCCCACCAGGCAAACTTGCTCAAGCTGAATTGTTCGGGAACCGTGGCCTTAGAGTACGAGAAGGATAAGAAGGATCCTCTGCCTGGCGCTGCAGAATCGATTGGCTATATCAGAGGAGTTCTCGCCGCAACCTGAAAGACAGAAATCTCTTTAAACATCCCCTTTACGGGTTATAAAAACAGCCCAAAAATCACCCCCTAATTCATTCTTAGCGGCTATTTGCTTTTCCCTGGAAATCAACTATTTAAAGACTGAATCAAAAAAGGATATTGCTCTATGCAGGAGAAAGCCATAATGAAAGCGAAAAATAAGACTAAAGAGCAATTGGCCATTGAGCTTGAAGAAATTCGCCAGAAATTCAAAAAATATGAAGCTGCAGAAGCCAAACGCCGTCAAGCAGAGGATGCTCTTCGAGAAAGCGAAAAAAGGTACAAGTCCCTGGACTCAATGGCCAGGCTGATGTGTGATAACGTGCCGGACCTTATCTGGGCCAAAGACCTAAAAAAGAGGTTTATTTTTGTGAACAAAGCCTTCTGTGAAAAATTACTGAATGCCAAGGATACAGAAGAACCGATTGGGAAAACGGAGATGTATTTCGCCGCCAGAGAAAGAGCGGCCCATCCCGAGAATCCAGACTATTACACCTTCGGTGAGATCTGCGCCGACTCCGACTCAGTTGTCATGAAGAACAGGAAGCCTGAAAGATTTGACGAGTTCGGCAATGTGAAAGGAAAATTTCTCTTTCTCGATGTCTCTAAAGCCCCTTTCTGGGATGACCAAGGCAAGTTGATCGGCACCGTCGGCTACGGCCGAGACGTCACTAAAGAAAAACAGGCAGAAGAGGAGGGCCAGCGAGCAGAAAAATTAAAGAATGCAGTCTATAAAATCTCTGAAGCTGCAAATTCGGCCACAAACCTCAAGGAGCTCTTTCGTTTCATCCACGACATCATCATAGAGTTGATGCCCGCCAAAAATTTTTACATTGCGCTCTATGACCCCGAGAAAGAAATGCTCAGCTTTCCCTATTTCATCGATGAATATGATGAGGCTCCTGCGCCTAAAGAGCTCGGCAAAGGTTTGACAGAATATGTGCTTAGGACAGGGGACCCGCTGCTTGCTTCCCCTGAGAAATTTGAGGAACTCGAGAAGAAAGGAGAAGTGGTCTCGATAGGTGCCCCGTCTATCGATTGGCTCGGTGTTCCGCTTAAGGTCGAAGGACAAACAATAGGAGTGCTTGTTGTCCAAACGTACACCGAAGGCGTGAGATATGGGGAAGAAGATAAGAATATTCTCATGTTCGTTTCCACACAGGCCGCTATGGCGATCGAGCGCAAAAAGGCCGAGGAACAGATCAAGGCTTCACTCCGGGAGAAAGAGGTCTTGCTGAGGGAAATTCAGCACCGCGTCAAAAACAACATGCAGGTCATGTCCAGCCTCATCAACCTCCAGGCCAGAAATATCACCAACCAGGAAGCCATCGAAGTCCTCAAAGAAAGCCAGAGCCGCATCCGCTCCATGGCCTTCGTCCATGAAAAACTCTACCAGTCCAAAGACCTGGCCAAAATCAATATCTACGATTACCTCAGCAGCCTCGCCGTCCATCTCTTCCACTCTTACAAGATTGATCCCCATCTCATCCATCTCAACCTGAATGTGGACAATGTGTTTTTAGACATTAATTCCGCCACTCCCTGCGGTCTGATCGTCAATGAGCTCATCTCCAACTCCCTGAAGCATGCGTTTCCGGAGGAGAGGAAGGGGGAAATCAACATTGAGTTCCACCCGAGGGAGGATCAAAAGTTGGAGCTAATCGTTAAGGACGACGGCGTGGGGTTTCCGGAAGGTATGGATTTTCGCCAGACAGAGACCCTGGGGATGCAGCTGGTCAACATGCTCGTCCAACAGCTTGAGGGAACGATCGAGCTTCTGAAGGATAAAGGCACAGAGTTTAGAATCGTGTTTGAAGAACTCAAAAGCAAGCCGAGGACTTGAGAAATTTGGGGAAAGAGAGATGAAAAATATAAAAAAGCAATATAACTCTGAACACCAACAGTTGTTGTCCATATTCGACAGCATTGATGAAATCATCTATGTGAGTGACCCAGAGACCCATGAGGTACTGTACGTTAATCGATCCCTCATCAAAGACCGGGGGAACGTCATAGGCAAAAAATGTTATAAAGCCTTTCAAGGCTTTGACTCTCCCTGTCCGTTTTGCACAAACAAACACATCTTCGGTAAGAAAAAAGGCCAACCCTACATCTGGGATTTCCAGAATAAGGTGAATCTGCGCTGGTATCACTGCATCGATAAGGCCATCCGCTGGCCGGATGGACGATGGGTCCGTTATGAAATGGCCCAAGATATCACGGATCGCAAGCTGGCGGAAGAAGCCCTGAGAAAAAGAATGGAGCAGGATATCCGCCATCAAAGAGCGCTTCTGGAAATTACAAAATTGGATAATTCTAATTTCGATTCCATAATCAAGAAAATCACCGAAATAGACTCCAAATCTCTTGACGTTGAACGGGTGAGTGTTTGGCTTTATAACAAAAATCGCTCAGAAATTATCTGTGAAGACCTCTACCGAGCTGGTGAAAGCCTCCATGAGAAAGGGCTAAAACTCCAAATCCGAGATTATCCCAGATATTTTCAGGCTCTTGAAGAGAGCCGAACTTTGGCAGCCGATGATGCTCGCCAAGACTCTCTTACTGATGAATTCACCACGAGCTATTTGATCCCTTTGGGGATCACCTCCATGATGGATGTGCCTATTCGACACCGAGGAAAAGTCGTTGGCATTCTCTGCCATGAACACATTGGTCTCCAAAGAGAATGGACCCTGAAGGAACAAGATTTTGCGGCTTCGGTGGCGGATATGATTTCTCTTGCCCTCGAGGCTTTAGAACGAAGGCAAGCAGAGGAGGCATTGAACAAAAGTGAAACAAAATACAGGACTCTCTTCAAAACTTCTATGGATGCTATTTTGCTGGTGACGATAGACGGCCTGGTGTTCGATTGCAACACTTCTGCTTGCGAGATGTTCGGTTACACGAAAGAGGAACTCCTTAGGTTATCAGTGACTGACCTCGTACCTGAGGAATTTCAAACAAAACTGTCAGAGGTTGTCAGCGAACTAAGAAAAAAAGGCACTGTTTTTACAGAGGCCTTGTATAAAAAGAAAACTAAAGAATTCTTCCCCTGCGAAATCAATGTCCAGATCGCCACGTTTGGCGATGAACAAATGGCTATAGTTTATGTCCGGGATATAGCCCAACGCAATAGAGCAGAAAAAGTAAAAGCGGCTGTCTATAAAATCTCGGAAGCTGCTTACTCCTCGGAAAATGTCGAGGAGCTCTTCCGTTCCATCCATGACATCATTGTAGAGCTGATGCCTGCCGAAAATTTCTACATTGCTCTTTACGACCCTGAGACCAGAATGCTCAGTTTTCCCTATTTTATCGATGAATATGATGAGGCTCCTGCGCCTAAAAAACTCGGCAGAGGACTGACAGAATATGTGCTCCGTACTGGAGAACCATTGCTGGCTTCTCCTGAAAAATTTCAAGAGCTTGAAAAAAAAGGGGAAGTCGAATCCATCGGGGCTCCTTCCATCGATTGGCTTGGCGTCCCATTGAAAACCAAAGACAAGACTATCGGAGTCCTGGTGGTCCAGACATACACCGAAGGCATCCGGTATGGGGAAGATGACAAGAATATGCTCATGTTTGTTTCGACTCAGACCGCTATGGCGATCGAGCGCAAAAAGGCCGAGGAACAACTCCGCGCTTCACTCAAGGAAAAGGTAGTACTTTTACGGGAAATTCACCACCGCGTCAAAAACAACATGCAGGTCATGTCCAGCCTCATCAACCTCCAGGCCAGAAATATCACCAACCAGGAAGCCATCGAAGTCCTCAAAGAAAGCCAGAGCCGCATCCGCTCTATGGCCCTCGTCCATGAAAAACTCTACCAGTCCAAAGACCTGGTCAAAATCAATATCTACGATTACCTCAATAGCCTCGCCGTCCATCTCTTCAACTCTTACAAAATTGATCCCCATCTCATCCATCTCAACCTGAATGTGGACAATGTGTTTTTGGACATTAATTCCGCTATTCCCTGCGGTCTGATCGTCAATGAGCTCATCTCCAACTCCCTGAAGCATGCGTTTCCGGAGGAGAGGAAGGGGGAAATCAACATTGAGTTCCACCCGACGGAGGATCAAAGGTTGGAGCTAATCGTTAAGGACGACGGCGTGGGGTTTCCGGAAGGTATGGATTTTCGCCAGACAGAGACCCTGGGGATGCAGCTGATCAACACCCTCGTCCACCAACTTGAGGGAACGATCGAACTTCTGAAGGATGGAGGCACAGAGTTTAGGATCGTGTTTGAAGAAGTTAAATACAAACAAAGGCTATAAGCCAATGGAGAAGACTAAAATCTTAGTTGTTGAGGACGAAAGCCTCGTGGCCGCAAACATCCAGAGCATGCTCAAAAGTCTAGGATATGATGTTTCTGGAGTCGTTTCTTCGGGTGAACAAGCTATCCAAAAAGTTGCGGAAACTTCTCCCCACTTAGTTCTTATGGATATCGTCCTCAAAGGAAGTATTGACGGCATCAAGGCTGCAGAGACAATTTGGGCTAAATTCAATGTTCCTGTGGTCTATCTCACAGCTTATGCCGACGAGCCCACGTTGCAGCGGGCCAAACTGACAAAACCTTTCGGTTATCTCCTCAAACCCTTCGAAGAAAGAGATTTGCAGACAACGATTGAAATGGCGCTCTACAAATCCCAGATGGAAATGAAATTAAACGAGAGGGAACGATGGCTGTCCACCGTCCTCAAGAACATCGATGATGCCGTGGTGGCCGCAGATCAAGAAGGATACCTTACTTTTATGAATCCTCTCGCCGAAAGGCTCACAGGATGGAACTTGGATCTGAACAAGAAAAAGCATCTCAGAAACGTCCTTAATCTCAAAAATGAAAAAGAGGACGGCAGCCCGGGCGAAGAGGTCAAAATTGCTATAAAAAATATCGCTCAAGAAGGCGCCTGGGACCTTCCTCGGCGCTGTATCCTTATTTCTAAAGAAGGATATCCTCTCCCCATCGAGCTCGGTTCCGCCTTCCTCAGAGACGAAAAAGAAGAAATCACAGGAATCGTCCTCGTCTTTCGGGACATCACAGAACGGAAGAAATATGAACAGCAGCTGCGTTACAATGCTATCCATGATCCTTTGACGGACTTACCGAATAGGGCTTTTTTCGACGAGTTGCTCACCAAAACCTTGCAGCAGGCCCGACGCAAAAAACATAATTTGGCCGTGTTGATGCTCGATCTAGACTATTTTAAAAAGGTAAATGATACCTTAGGTCACAATGTCGGAGATAAGCTGCTGGTGGCTGTTGCCGAAAAAATCAAAAACTCTGTGCGAGAGGAGGATACCGTGGCCCGGCTGGGAGGCGATGAATACTTGTTGCTGCTCACAGACATTTCTCATCTGGAGGGAGCGATCTCCATTGCCCAAAGAATCCTGGATATATTTCAAACTCCTTTTGATCTAAAAGACGCAGAGATCCAGATCACGACCAGCATCGGAATTGCTCTCTTCCCTGACCATGGAGAAGACGCTGAGACTCTGATCAAGAACGCCGACATGGCTATGTACCAGGCTAAAGATGATGGACGGAACAACTACAAAGTCTTCAACCCCCAAAAAGTCTATTGGGCCCAAGATTAACCAGAAATTAACGGCAAAACAGAATCTTGTCCGAGAGACATTGATGAAAGATAAAAATGAAATCGCGTTAAACTCAAAAAAAATCAGTGCCAGGAAAACGGAAGAAGTTTATCGAACTCTTATCGAAAATTCTCCTGAAGGAATGGTTATCATCCAGGAAAATCGGATTGTTTTTGCCAATCGGGCTGGGCTTGCAATCACTGGATACTCTGCGGAGGAGATCCTTGCCTTTTCTCCAATCGCCCTCAAAGAAATTATCCACCCTGAGGATAGGGATTGGGCCCGGCAGAATTTAGAGAGGCATCTGGCTGGTCAACTCGCCCCAGCACGCTTTGATGTCCGCCTTTTGCGGAAGGACGGAACGACCGGCTGGGTCGAAATTCTGGCGTACCCGATAAGTTATCAAAACAAGCCAGCCTTGCAGATTGCCTGCCTGGATATCACCGAACGCAAACTCGCAGCAGAGGCGCTTCGGGCCTCACTCCAGCAGAAAGAGTTGCTCCTGCGCGAGATTCACCACCGGGTTAAGAACAACATGCAGATCATCTCCAGTCTCCTTAACCTTCAGCTGAGAAACATCGCCGATGAACGGGTAGTGGAGATGTTTAAAGAAAGCCAGAGGCGCATCCGGTCAATGGCCCTCGTCCACGAGAAACTCTGCCAATCCCAAGACTTGGCCAATATCAATTTCCCAGAGTACGTCCAGGCTCTCCTCGCCCACCTGTTTCAGTCTTACCAGATCAACTCAGATCACATTCAACTTAAAATGGATCTGGAAGATATCTCACTGAACATCCACACCGCCATACCCTGCGGACTGATTTTAAATGAGCTCGTTTCAAATTCTCTGAAGCACGCTTTCCCAGCTGGAAAGGGCGGAGAAATTGAAGTTTCGCTTCATCGGACACCGGACAACAACTTCCTTCTGAGAATTAAGGATAACGGCCGAGGATTTCCAGAGGGACTGGATTTTCGCAACACTGAAACCCTGGGAATGCAATTGGTCACAATGCTCGTGAATCAGCTTGACGGAAGCATCGAGCTCGAACGGAAAGAAGGGACCACTTACAGGATTATCTTTGGAGAGTTGAATTATAAACAAAGGATCTAAGTATGAACAAAATTAAAATCTTAGTGGTGGAAGATGAAAGTCTGATCGGCTATGACATCCAGAATATGTTAACCAATCTGGGTTACAGCGCCCTGGGAGTCGTGACCACCGGAGAGGAAGCCCTGCAAAAAGTTTCAGAGCTTGCTCCTGATTTAGTGCTCATGGACATTGTCCTTAAAGGTAATATTGACGGCATCACGACCGCCTGCAAAATCTGGGATTCCTACAACATCCCGGTCGTCTATCTCACTGCTTACACTGACGATACTATCCTCCAGCGGGCCAAATCGACGGAGCCCTTCGGCTATCTCCTCAAGCCCTTCGAGGAAAGAGAATTAAAGACGACGATTGAGATGGCCCTCTACAAATCTCAAATGGAGACAAAACTCAGAGAAAGAGAGCAGTGGCTTTCCACCATTCTCAGTCATATCGGGGATGGAGTGATTGCTACAGATAAAAAAGGGGCCGTCCGATTCATGAACCCGCTTGCGGAAAAACTTACAGGCTGGAAACAAGACGAGGCATTGGCTAGGCCATTGAAAGAAGTCTTTAATCTTTTTCACCATAATTCGATCAGAAAAGTTGCTGAAAATTTGGCGACAGAGAAAATTCTCTTCACCAAAAACGGAACCCAAATCCCGATCGAGGAGGTTATCTCGCCTATTGAGAATGGAAAAAAATCTATCACGGGAGGGGTCTTGGTTTTCCGCGACATTACAGAAAGAAAACATGCGGAAGAAGAACTCAACCAAAGTTTCGAGAGGCTCCGAAGGGCACTGGATGGGACGATTCAAGCCATGGCCCTGATTTTGGAAATGAGAGACCCCTACACGGCCGGCCACCAGCGCCGCGTGAGCAAGCTGTCCTGTGCCATAGCGGCAGAAATGGGCCTGCCTGAACATCAGATCGAGGGCCTGCGCATGGCAGGAGATATTCACGATATCGGCAAAATCTATGTGCCGGCCGAAATCCTCAGCAAGCCAGGCCAGCTCACAGAAATAGAGTACATCATCATCAAAACCCATCCGCAGGTCGGGTATGATATCCTTAAATCCATCGAGTTTCCTTGGCCCGTAGCCCAAATTGTCCTTCAACATCATGAACGCATGGATGGTTCCGGTTATCCCTTGGCACTGAAAGGAAATAAAATTCTAATGGAAGCCAGGATTCTAAGTGTTGCCGATGTCGTGGAAGCCATGTCTTCCCATCGGCCCTACAGGCCGTCTCATGGAATCGAAAAGGCATTAGAGGAAATTTTGCAAAACAGGGGTTTCCACTTTGACCCGGATGTGGTTGATACCTGCATTAAAATCTTTCGAGAGAAAAGATTTAAGTTCGAAGAATAGCCACAACTTATATGCTGCGCCAGTAAGACACAGCCCAAAATTGATAGAAAATTAAGATGAGCCTGGGCCGGTCCTGCGTGTTCGAAGACCCAGGGGGGGGTGGGTGGGCTCGGTCGAGAACACACAGGGACCGGCCAGGCCACCCAGCGAGTGCTGCTCTTGCTCTTTCATCTTGTACGCCTGAACAAAGTTAGGAGAATTTTTGAGTCCTATCGGCAATTTTTTGACGCAGACTCGAGCTCGATGCCAAGAAAAAAGAGGGTAGGGGGAACTAGATCAGCTTGACAGCCCAGAGAGAATCATTAGACTAAAGACAAGCCATGAAAAAGCTCCTATCCTCCCTTTGGCTCGCATCGAGCATCCTGCTCTCTCTGGGGGGAATCGCGGCTTTTATTTATCTCTTTGTGCTCGATTTTAATATTTACTGGCTTATTCTTTCACCCGTCATTCTTGCGGTTTATCAGGTTCCTGCGGCTTATGTCTTCTGGCTTTGGAAAAAGAGAAAAAGCCAAAAAGACAAGACAGGCCAGATGAACGAGATAGACGAGACAGCCGAGAAAAACAATTTTACAGGATAGAAACGCCCCCGACGGGATTTGAACCCGTGTTGCCGCCTTGAAAGGGCGATGTCCTAGACCTGGCTAGACGACAGGGGCGAAGGGAAGAGATATGAGCCGTGCTGGACTCGAACCAGCGACACCCGGCTTAAAAGGCCGGTGCTCTCCCTCTGAGCTAACGGCCCACGCAAAAGAATTTTATTATTTATAATGGAATGAGTAAAAAGAGTCAATAGTCAAAAAAGACTATTATTGTCCGGGTAGCACCTCCGAGATTAGCTCAGCAGTTCAAAATCGATGATGACCCAACGGCCGCGGCGGTTCATATTCAGAGTTTCATCCCTCAGGTTGTACATCCTCAGGTGAAATATATAGTTCTTTACTTGTCCCTCTTTGCTAATGACTTTCACCTCAACTTCTTTAGAATGAACATTCCCTGTTAGTTCTCGGATCGTGGGCAGCTCGCCAGCTCCAAGGGAGAAAGTGGCGATTTCTTCTTCGCGCGCTGCAGCAGCTTTAGCATCATTGTAATCCTTCTGGAGCTGCTTGTGGAGTTCGTACTCCTGATCGTATTTGGCCTGAAGCTCCTCCACTTTTTTCTTGGCGGCATTCTTCGCTGCTCCTGTTCGAGCGGAATCCAGCTCGTCCTTGGCTGCATCCAAGGCATCTTTTGCATCCAGCGTGGGAGCAACGTGGCCTTCCAGTTTCTTCTTAAGCTCTAGCTCTTTTTTATTTAAATCCGGCAAACTGGCAGGCTCCACTTTATCCACACCCACTTTCGTAATTTCATAGGATTTAGCTTCAATGGCAACCGGTTCCAAAGCCATCGTGGACATGGTTGTGATGTCATTCAAGAGAATCGCATGGAAATATCTGTCTAATAGAGCTTTTTCGGGTTTGGACGAGCAGCTCTGGAGCGAGAACAGAATCAGAAAGATACCGATGACAAAGAGACTCTTTTTTCCCATTATTCCTCCTTCCTTGGTAATTTTATTTTATATCTATAAAATTTTACTTTGTTTTCGATTAAAAAAGCAAGCCTAAATAAATCAGATTCATGAAAATGTTTTCCTATGATTTGAAAACCGAGGGGTAACCCTCCCCGGCTCAAACCTGCGGGAAGGGAAATCGCGGGCAAGCCAGCGAGGTTCGCGGTGATGGTGAAGATGTCTGAGAGATACATGCTGATCGGGTCGTCTTTCTTCTCTCCGATTAAAAATGCAGGTTCGGGAGTAGTCGGTGTCAGGATATAATCCACTTCCTCAAAAGTTCTCTGAAATTCTTGATAGATAAGGCTCCTTGTTTTTGCGGCTTTGAGGTAGTAAGCATCATAGTAACCAGAGCTCAAAGCGAACGTCCCGAGAAGAATTCTTCTTTTGACTTCTTCCCCAAAACCTTCTGTCCTGGTCTGGACATACATCTCCCTCAGATTGGAATAATCGGGATCGCGAAAGCCATAGCGCACGCCGTCATAACGGGCAAGATTAGAGCTGGCTTCTGAGGGTGCGATGATATAGTAACAGGGAAGGGCATATTTCCATAAAGGAAATTCCTTTTCAAAAAGCTGCGCACCCGATTCTTCAAGCAACTGGAGCGTCTTATAATAGATGTCCTTGACTTCAAGACCGATGCCCTCCAGTATTTTCTCCCCGAGGTAAGCTGCTTTGATCGGGTTCAATCTCTCCTTCATTTCCTCCTGATAATCAGGAACTGGTTGGGCTGAGGAAGTGGAATCGCAAAGGTCATGACCAGCGATTATTTGGGTCAGAAAGGCACAGTCCTCCACGGTTCGAGTTAAAGGGCCAATCTGATCTAAAGACGAAGCAAAGGCGACAAGTCCGTAACGCGAAACCCGGCCATAAGTGGGCTTCAGTCCTATAACTCCACAGAAAGCCGCAGGCTGGCGCACAGAGCCTCCGGTATCAGAGCCCAAAGCTGCAGTGGCTTCTTCAGCTGCCACGGCAGCTGCTGAACCGCCGCTAGACCCCCCCGGCACTCGACGCAGGTCCCAGGGATTCCTGGTGAGGAAGAAAGCGGAGTTCTCAGTCGAGGAACCCATCGCAAATTCATCCAGGTTTGTTTTCCCGATGACGATGGCATCCTCTGCTTCTAACTTCTGGACAACGGTGGCACTATAGGGAGGAAGATAATTTCCCAGGATTCTTGAGGCGCAGGTTGTTCGAATGCCTTTCGTCACCATATTGTCTTTAATGGCTATCGGAATTCCCGCCAGCCTTCCCTTCTCTTTTTTTCTGTCAATTTTTCTGGCCTGGACGAGTGCCTGTTCGCCAAGCACGGTGATAAAGGCAGATATCTCGTTTTCTCTTTCTTCGATTTTCTTTAAATGGGCGAGAAGGGCTTCTTCAGCTTTGATTTCCTTTTTTTGGATAGCCTCCCTGAGTTCAATAAGGCTTAAAGAAGTTAGGTTCATTTTTCTTCGATCACTTTGGGAACGAGGATAAAATCCTTCTTTCTTTCAGGTGCGTTGGCCAGGGCCGATTCAGCCGGGAAAGACCCTCGAATCTCATCCGGCCGGAAAGGAAGGGAGAAAGGAACCGAATGAAAACCCTCAATCCCTGAGTCAACAGATTGCAATTCCTCTAGTTTCCCAACCCACTCCACAATCTTGATCAGCTTGGGCACAAAATCCGCCTTCTCTCGCTCAGTCAGTTGGAGATGGGCAAGGGTCGAGACATAATCCACATCGATTTTTGGCTTCATTGGCTGGATTATAAGGAAGAAAGGATTAAATGTAAATGGGGGCGTTCCCCAAAGGAACATCCTCTATCCAGTAAACTGGGAGCGGAATAATATTAAGAATCTTCGATGATTCTAACTGCTCATGGCTCGCAGCTCACTGCTCACTTTTATTTTCTCTATGTTACGATAAGATCAAAAGGAGACGGAGGGCGAAAAACATAAGTAGACTAAAAGTAGACAAAAAGGAGACAAGGGGGTAAGAAGGGGTTTATGGTAGAACACCTCTAAGGAGGTTGTTCAACCATG
>Ga0315280_10001085_pt1 | contig 48306 bp, 33 predicted proteins | sample YL17G06_40_MG_FD_203697 | JGI IMG/M metagenome (GOLD analysis project Ga0315280, IMG submission 203697) | Sediment microbial communities from Yellowstone Lake, YNP, Wyoming, USA - YL17G06_40 | ecosystem: Environmental > Aquatic > Freshwater > Lake > Sediment | place: USA: Wyoming | collected... | reverse complement strand
AGCCCACACGCTATACTTGGAAAGCTGACCCCTATCAGGTTCTTGAAAAAATCGCCCGCGCCCGCACGCGGTTGCAGGAAATCGAGCATATTAAAGCCAATTGTGACACAGCACACTAGAGTCGTTGGAATGACCCGGAACAAACGGACTCCAACCGGTTATCTGTACCGCCAACGGAACGCCGTCATCTGCGATTGTCACCGTCCCGAACGGAAAACGCGCAAGAAACGACGCCCTGTGAAATCGCGGTAATCCATACGGCGTTCCCCTGGAACCGCGGCCCGTCAGTGGGCCGCCGAAGTACTTCCAGTCGGGAATCGGGCCTTCAAGGACCCGGGCGAGATGTCCCTGATCTCCTCTAATGCACACGGCCGCGAACATGCACGGCTCGTTGAAGAAATCCATCCGGTTCCGGACCGAAACATGGGAGACGGCTCCGGTTCCCTCCAGACAGATCATTCCGGCCCCGATGCCGCCGAGGGGAAAGGCAACGCGGTTCAGATGGGGACCCTCGTACGGTCCGTTGTACTGTCGCGCGGCGGCGGCGGACCGGGGCATTACTTCCACGCCGTGCGTACCATGAAGCATTTCATGGACGGCAAACCGTACACGTTGCCGGCGGAAGCCACGTACAAGACCGACACGATTACTGATTTCGCGGTCAAATTCATCGCTGAGGCCGCGACTAAACCGCAGCCGTTCTTCCTCTACGTCGCCGAGTACGCGCCGCACTGGCCCCTACACGCCAAAGAGCAGGACATGGCCCGCTACCGCGACCTCTACCGCAAACTCGGCTGGGACGAAGCGCGGGCACAACGCCACAAACGGCTGATCGAGTTGGGATTGATCAACAAGAATTGTCCGTTGTCGCCGCGCGACCTGCGCGCGGGCGTCCGCATCAGCATGGACGGTCGCGGGAGGTGCCTGGACAACATTTTCGTCGAGCGGCTGTGGCGCACCGTCAAATACGAGGAGGTGTATCCGCACGAATACGAGAACGGTTGGATGGCCGAGGACTTGCTGGGGCGCTATTTCGAATTCTACAACCAGAAGCGTCCTCATCAATCCTTGGACTGGCACACCCCCGCCGAGCGATATTTCGGCGGCGGAAAAAGAGAAGTTGACCCGGAGGCAATGCGACCGTAGAGGTTGATGGATTAAAACTCCCGCCGAGCAATGTTTCAGCGGCGGAAAAAACAACCTTGATCAGGGGCGAGTTGTGCCTTAATCGAGCGGTGTAATCTGTACAGCTAAAGGGGAGTAGATAACACAATGAATCATCCAACCAGGCCGCAGCTACTCAGGATGTTTTTTGAGTGCCTAGCTATCGCAGTAATCGCGTTCTTTCCACTACTATCCGCCGCCTCATCTGAAAACGAGCAGGCCCAGCAAATTCTCGAAGCGACCGGCGTCAAGGGCGGCTTCGTGGTTCATCTTGGGTGCGGCGACGGCAAATTGACCTCGGCCCTCCGCGCCAACGACGGCTATATGGTCCAGGGTCTGGAGACGGACGAAAAGCAGGTCGCGGCTGACCGTCAGGTTTTTGCCTCGCTCGGATTCCACGGCCCGGTGACCGCTCAGGCCTACGATGGCACGCACCTGCCCTATCTGGACAATTATGTAAACCTCTTGGTGGGAGAGAAGCTCGGTTCGGTTCCAAAGGAAGAGGTCCTGCGGGTTCTGGTGCCCGGGGGTGTGGCTTATCTGAACCAAAACTCGCGCTGGGAAAAATTGGTCAAACCGCCGCGTTCAGGCGTTGATGAATGGACGCACTATCTGCACGATGCCAGCGGGAATGCCGTGGCCCATGACACGGTCGTGAGCCCACCCAAGAACTTGCAGTGGGTCGCTGCACCGGAATGGAGCCGCACTCATTCGCATATGGGCAGCATGATGGAATTAGTCTCCGCCAATGGACGCGTGTTCTCCATTGCCGACGAAGGTTCGATTTCTGAGCCGAACGCCCTGGCCAAGTGGTCGCTCTGTGCTCGCGATGCCTACAATGGGATTCTCCTCTGGCGGGTCCCCATCAGCCGTTTCCAGGACCACATGTGGCGGCTCAAGAATGGTCCCGCGCAATTGCCACGACGCCTGGTCGCCGAGAGCAACCGGGTTTACGTCACTTTGGACATCAATGGCCCGGTTAGCGCCCTTGATGCAGTAACGGGCAAAGTTTTCTATTCTTCCAAACCCACGACCGGCACCGAGGAGATCATTTTGAGCGACGGCGTTCTCTTCCTGCTGGTCAACCCGAGGCGGCTTCAAGGCGATCCGCCGGAGCCGGTGGTTTCCCGCATCGCGGCATCCAGCCGCAATTATGGCGAGTATCCCAAGGTGATCATGGCCGTCGAGGCGGCCAGTGGGACAGTCCTCTGGCAACACACCACCCCCGTGCTGCCGATGACCCTGGCAGCCGATGGCCGAAGAGTCTATTTCCACGACGGCGAAAAGATTTGCGGCTTGGACCGGAAGAACGGATCACCCCTGTGGAGCACAGACCCGGTCGCCCGCGTGCAGCCAATCGTCGCCAACTACTCCCCGACCTTGATCGTCTATCGCGACGTGGTGGTTTTCACCGGAGGTGCTGAAGCGGGCAAGAAGACCCGCGATGGCACGACATTGGCCTTTGATGCCAATACCGGACAACGGCTCTGGACGGTGTCCGAATCAGGCTCGTCGGCGATGTCCCCAGTGAGCCTCTTCGGCATCAATGGACTGCTATGGTATGGCGACGTGGGCGGCGGAGGCCGTTCCCGGCAGATCACCGGGTTGGACCTGTTGACGGGTAAGACCCTGCAAACGATTGCGAGCGACAGCGACAATCTTCAATACCACGCCCGTTGTTACCGGAACAAAGCCACCGACAAGTATTTCCTCTCGAACATCCGGGGCGTGGAGTTTGTTGATCTGGCCCAGAAATATTGGGACGTGAATCTCACGATGCGGGGCGGCTGTTCGTTTGGCATTATGCCGGCCAACGGCATGACCTACATGACGCCCCATCCCTGCAGCTGCTACATCGAGGCCAAGCTGAACGGTTTCTACGCTGCCTACGGTGACGCAGAATCCGCGCGAGCACAAATGCCGGAACCGGCAAACCGGCTTACCAAGGGACCGGCCTACGAGGCGATGAGCCGGAGCACCACCGCAGTGGATTACGGCGATGATTGGCCCGTCTTCCGGCACGACAATAGGCGAAGCGGCGCCACCAACCAGCAAATGCCCGCGGAATTGAAGACGGCCTGGCAATCCAAACTGGGAGGGCGTCTCAGCACCGTGACCGTTGCCGGCGGAAAGGTGTTCGTGGCGGCAATTGATGCTCACACACTCTATGCCTTGGACAGCACCTCCGGGCAGATCGCCTGGTTCTTCCCGACTGGCGCCCGGATCGATTCTCCACCCACGATCTACCAAGGCCGGGTCTACTTCGGTTGTGCCGACGGCTGTGTCTATTGCCTCCGCGCGACCGACGGCACGCTGGCATGGAAGTTTCTGGCGGCGGTGAACGATCGCCAACTCCTCTCGTACGGCCAGTTCGAATCGGTGCATCCCGTGCACGGCAGCGTGCTCATCGAGAATGGCATTCTCTACTGCATGGCCGGCCGTTCGATGTTCCTCGATGGCGGCATCCGTTTCTATCGCCTCGATCCGCTCAGCGGCAAGGAGATTTCGTTGTCCGTGCTCAACGAGATTGATCCCACCACGGGAAAGAATCTGCAGGACAAGGTGACCGAGCAAACGCTCCCGCCCGCTCTGCCGGACATCTTGTCTAGCGATGGCAAGTTCATCTATCTGCGCAGCCAGCGGTTTGATATGGACTGCCGTCGTCCGGAAATCAAAGCGTCATCCAAGAAGTCGGGTAATCTTTTCGCGATTCAGAAAGGTCCGACCGCGCACCTTTTTGCCCGTGGCGGTTTTCTTGAGGATGCGGGGTTTCATCGAACGTTCTGGACCTATGGCAAAGTGGATTTTGGCGGGGCCCAAGGCGATGGCAATGTGTCGCCCTACACGCCCACGGGAACTATTATGGCGTTCAATGACACGGATGTGTTGGGTTACTCCGGCCGCTTCAAAGGGGGCACGATCAAGGATGCCCTCTTTTCCATTCCCAAGACTCCCCAGGCGCCTGCTCAACTGAAATACAACTGGACGAAGAAGTGCCCGATCGAGATGGATGCCATGGCTGTTGCCGGGAAGGTTCTGTTCGCGGCTGGCGCTACGGCGGATAGCAATCCGGAACTGTTGGCTGCTGCCGGGGAGGTTCTGTTCGCGGCCGGCGCTGCGGCGGATAGCAATCCGAAACTGTTGGCCTACACCATCGAGGATGGGCAACTTCTGTCCGAGTTACCGTTACCCGCTCCGCCCGCCTTCAACGGGATGGCTGTTGGGCAATCACGGCTCTATTTGACCCTCAAAGACGGCTCGATCGTGTGTCTCGCACCGGCAAAGGAGCGGCAGTGACATTTCGCTCATGACTTAAAATCGACATCATCATGAAACCACTGAATAGAAAGGCGAACAAACATATGAATAAATCAATCCTGTCAGGCGCTGTCTACGCCTGTGTCTTGGGCTGGACCTTACGGATGTTTGCGGCAGATTCTGCGCTTCCCTGGCAACGTGAAATTCCGCTGCGGGAGGCGGCCCAATCGGTCGTCTTGCAGACCACGCTGGACCCCAAGAATCCCCTGCCGGATTCGGGCGGCGGCGGCGAGTCGAAGCGCGACGGGATGACCATCAACAACTTGAAGATGCGGACCACGCTCTGGGGGCCGCCGAACCGGATCACGATCAGTCTGAACAAGAACAACGTCTGGGACCGCCGTCTCAACGCGCGTTCCCTGCTATCGCCGACGTTGCAGGATATCGTCGAAGGCGTTTTCTCCCCGGCCAACAAGGGCGAGAGAAAAGACCCCGCCGCTGGCCGGCGCCCCAAGTATCTTGGCTACCTGCTCAAGGAAGGCGGGTACTACGATGCGTATCGTCAACCCATCAAGTATTCGTTGCCCTGCATGAAGCCCGTCGGGCAGATCATCCTGGGGATGGACCCGCTGGCCGGAGCGACCCCGCCGCAAGTCACCCAGAGCTGCGCAAACGGCGTGGTGAGTGTAGAGGAGACCCGAGGGAACGCCAAAGCGAGCCTGCAATACGTGCTGGGGATGACCAGTAACCTTTATGCCATCCGCGGCGAGTTTTCGGGCATGAACCTGCCGATCTGGCTGCGGCTCTATCGCCACCGCGACACGGCCCACATGTCCTACATGACCGCCGACGGCAAAAGGTACACCCAGCCGGACGCGGAAGCCGATAAGGCGTTCAACTATCCCATGGACCCGCCGACGAGCGGGAAGGACGGGCGGTATTTCTGGATTCGGCAGAAGATGCCGCCTGAGAAGACGTTTCCGCAGGGTTTCGAGTATGTGCTGATGGGCATGGTCATCACGCCGGGCAAGGTGGAACTGGAGGCGGTCGAAGGGCAGACGAAGCTCGGCACCCCGCCGCCGGATAAAAACATCGCCTCCGCGCCGGGCGCCGCCGCCACGGCCACGTTCACGCCGGGGGCCAACAGCAACAAGCTGGAGGCGCTGGTCGCCATCGTCACCACGATGGACGGCGCCGACGTGATGGCCCTGGCCAAGCAGCGGCTGGCCGACGCCGAGGCGGCCGGTTTCGACGGCGTGGTCAAGGAGAACACGCAGTGGTGGAACGCCTTCTACGACAAGCGGGAAAACGGCCGCGTGTTCCAGGGCCTCACCGGCACGCAATGTACCGACGACATCCGCGCCATCTACCGGAGCTACGCCGGCATCCGCGCCGGCGGCACCAAGACCGACATGCGGCAGTTCGAGTGCAGCGCTTCCTACGCGGATCCGGAACGGGACCTTCAGCGCTGGACCAGCGTCCCTTGCTACAACGAGGTCTTCACCACCACCCGCTTCGTGCACAACCGGGGCGACAGCGAGGACATGTGGAAGCAACTCGCCTGGCATTGGATGGAGGCCGGCAAGGAGAATGCCAGGATCCTGTACAACGCGCCCGGCATGGTCGTCGTGCATGGCTACTTGCCGCCGGTCAAGGCGGACAAGTACGTCCATACCACCATCGCTCTCGAATTCTGCCTGGAGACGATGGCCCAGATCATCAAGCCCGCCTGGGACGAGTGGGACTACGGCGGCGACGTCGAGTACCTCCGCAAGGAATGCTATCCGCTGATGCGAGAAATGGCCATCTTCTACGCGGCCTACGCCAAGAAGGGGGACGACGGCTTCTACCACATCATCCCCTGCATGGATCCCGAGAGTTGGGGCTTTTGGGCAGAGTTCTCCCGCAACAAGGACGTGATCGGCTCGCTGTGTATGTTCAAATGGGCATTGAACCGCGCGGCCGACGCGTCGGAAGTCCTCGGAGTGGACGCGGACCTGCGCGGCAAATGGCGCGAAGTCGCCGCCCACATGGTCCCCTACCCGACTTGGAGCGAGGGCATGCCCGACGGGCCCGTCTATGCTTCCGTCGCTGGCGTGAAGCCGCAGCACAGGCAGGGCGAACACTTCGGCGAGGCGTCCGAGTATCCGACGATCCTGGCCGACGAGATCAACCTCGATTCGCCTAAGGAGCAGCGGGACATGATGCTCCGCACGGCCCACAACCTGGCGACCGCCGGAACCTCCCACGAGACGCTGATCCTGCTGGGCAAGACGCCCCCCCCGGCGATGAAGCCGATTTCGATCTGCCGCGACGATGCTGAGTACCTGCTCAACAGCCGCAGCGGGCGGATGCACCTGTTTCCGCTGGTCGTGCCCACTGCCGAAGTGGCGTTCCACAACTTCCAGGCCCGCGGCGGCTTCCTGGTCTCCGCGGCCAGGAACGCTCAGGGCGTGTACTTCCTCGAAGTCCAGCCGCGGCGCGACGCGACCTGCCGTATCATGAATCCCTGGCCCGGCAAGCCGGTCGTCGTTCATGAAGTTGGAAAGACCGAGCCCGTGGCGTGCCAGGTCGACAAGAGCAACGGCGAGTGCCTGGTCTTTGCGACCGTGGCGGGACATCAGTATCGCGTTGAGGCAAGGTAGTCTGTGTTGCGGAGAAACGTCGCAGGGTGGGGCGAGCGAAGCGAGCCCCACCGGAATCCGCAAGAGTTTGCATTCACAAGGACAAAATCATATGAATAAATCAATCCTGTCAGGCGCTGTCTACGCCTGTGCCTTGGGCTGGACCTTACGGATGTTTGCGGCAGATTCTGCGCTTCCCTGGCAACGTGAAATTCCGCTGCGCGAAGCGGCCGCATCTGTTTTTCTCAACGCCGTTTTGGAGACGAACAGTCCCTATCCAACGATGTCGTCTGGCGGAACGGACGCGCTGACCGGGATCCGAAAGCGCAGGGCGAGCAGGTCAATGTGAAAGCGCAGCACTTCGCCGACATGGTCGCCTATATGGACAAACTGATCGGCAGACTTGTCGCCAAACTGGATTCGCTCGGCATCCGCGACAACACGCTCCTTCTCTTTGTCGGCGACAACGGCACGGGCAGAGGCACGCGCTCGATGATGGGGGAAAAGCTGGTTATCGGCGGCAAGGGCGCGACCACCGTCGCCGGCATGCACGTGCCGCTCATTGCGAACTGGTCCGGCAAGATGGTCGCCGGAAAGGTTTGCTCCGACCTCGTGGACAGCACGGACTTTCTGCCGACCCTTCTCGAAGCCGCAGGCGCGGAACCGCCGTCGGGCGTGAAGTTGGATGGCCGCAGCTTTCTCCCGCAACTGCGCGGCGAGAAGGGGCAGCCGCGTCAGTGGATTTACTCGTGGTATTCGCCGCGCCAGAGCGCCGACCTGACCGTCCGGGAGTTGGCGTTCGATCAGCGCTACAAACTCTATCGCTCCGGCGATTTCTTCGACCTCGCTCAGGACATCGAAGAGAAGCAGCCGCTGAAAGTTGAATCGCTGAGGGGCGAGGCTGCCGCTGCCGCGAAGATACTCCAAGGCGCGCTGAATCAGTTCAGAGACGCCCGGCCCGCGGAACTCGACCGCGCATTTGAGGAAGCGAGCAAAGGCAAAACGAAGGGACGAAAAGAGAAAGGGCAGTGAAAACTGAAAACCAAATGAAAGGACATCCAATGAAAATGAAATGCCGCAGGCGATGGGCCCTTGCACTGCTATTGTCATTTCTCTGCTCCAGCCATCTGGTTCACGGAGCCGACAAGCCGAATATCTTGTTCCTGTTCGCCGACGACCAGCGCGCCGACACGATCGCCGCTCAGGGCAATCCACACATCAAGACGCCGAACCTGGACAAGTTGGCGGCCGCGGGTTTTAGCTTCCGAACCAATTACTGTTTCGGAGGCAACCAAGGCGCCGTATGTGTGCCCAGCCGGGCGATGCTGATGAGCGGCAAGACGTGGTTCCACGTGGATACTAATACCCTCAAAGACGCCAAGCTCCTGCCGGAACTGCTGCAAGAAAACGGCTACGTGACTTTTGGCACCGGCAAATGGCATAACGGCCAGCCCTCCTGGTTGCGTGCCTTCCAGCGCGGACAAAACATCTTTTTCGGCGGCATGTCGGATCACACCCAGGTGCCGGTCAGAGACCTCGGCCCGGACGGCAAGCTGACCGAAGTGCGCACGGGTGAGAAGTTCTCCAGCGAGTTGTTTGCGGATGCGGTAATCAACTTCCTCAAAAACCACGACGGGAAAAAGCCTTTCTTTGCCTACGTGGCCTTTACCGCGCCGCACGATCCCCGGATGCCGCCCCTGGCATATCGGGAGCCGTATTATCGAAACCTCCCCCCTCTCCCAGCGAACTTCCTTCCGCAACTTCCCTTCGACAACGGCATGATGGCGGGCGGCCGCGACGAGAACCTGGCGCCCTGGCCGCGGACCGAGTCAATTATCCGCGACCAATTGGCGGAATACTACGGTTTGATCACGCACATGGACGAGCAGGTGGGGCGAATTCTCGCTGCCTTGAAGCAAACGGGTCAGGCGGACAACACCCTCATCATCTATGCCGCCGACAACGGACTGGCCATCGGAAGCCACGGTCTGTTGGGCAAACAAAGCGTCTATGAGCACAGCATGCGTGTGCCGCTGATTTTTGCCGGCCGCGGCATTCCGCAGGGCAAATCCACAAAGGCATTCAGCTACTTGCTGGATGTTTTCCCCACACTATGTGACGTGATCGGGATTCAGCGTCCCGCGGACCTGGAAGGCGAAAGCCTGCGTCCCTTGTGGGAAGGAAAGAAAGAGCGGGTCCGCGATTCCGTGTTTCTGCCGTTCATCCAAATTCAGCGCGCGGTGCGCGATGAACGCTGGAAACTGATCTGCTACCCGAAAATCAGCCACATGCAGTTGTTCGACCTGCAAACCGATCCGGACGAGAAGGCCAATCTGATCGCCCGGGCGGAATACGCCGAACACGTCCAGCGCTTGCTGACACTGATGAAGCAATGGCAGGCCAAGGTCGGCGATACGCTGGCATTGCCCACCGAAAACAAAGCGCCCGAGAAGATTGATCTGACGGGCAGAAAACGCGATCCGGACCAATGGCAACCGGAGTGGATTCGGAAGAAATATTTCGACGCGCCTCAATAGCGTTCACACGCTCCGCGCCGGGTTGAAGCCGTAACCAGGCGATGCGACAGTCCGAGAACGGCCAACTCTCGCGCAGAGCGTCAGAACCAAAGTCTTACCATTCTTATGAAAGCGAGATTACTGAAAATGAAACCCACCCTCCTCATCCTCACCGCTCTGCTGGCTCCGCTGGCCGCAATGACCGCGGCTGTCTCTGGTAATTTGCCGGCGGCGAATCCGGCGCTGTTCGCTGCGAAGAACAAACCGAAACAAGCAGCCCGGCAGAAGGGCGATAAGCCGAAAACCGATCCGGTCCGGTATGCGCTTGATAAACAACTCGCGGCCGCGTCCTTGTTATGGGCGGCGAAGCACTTCGCTGCGGTCCGCGCCGAATGTGACAAGGTGCTCGCCATGAACAATGCGCCTTTGCACTATCAAAGCTACGCCCATCTGCGGATCGCCCAAAGCTACATGGCGGAAAACAACTCCACCGCCGCGAGAGCCGAATACGAGAAGATCATGGCGAATGTGGCTTATCCGGAAGTGCACCGGTACGAGGCCGAGGAATGCGTGAAGGAAATCGAGTGAGCGGCCCAAGGACTGCCCGCGCGCGATGTCATGGCGTCACGGACGAAGATTCCGCCGATTGGCGCATTCGCAGCTGAGTATTGCCTTTCACCGACGGGTAACGACGCGAATCCGGGAACAGAAGAGAAGCCATTCGCATCACTTGAAAAGGCCCGCAATGCCATCCGAGCACTTCAGGCCAAGGGGAATCTTCCCGGCCCAGTTTGCATGCGTTTGCTGTCGGGTGAATATCAGGTAAAAGGGACATTTGAACTCACTGCTGCTGATTCCGGAACTGAGACTGCGCCAGTTGTCTATAGGGCCGACAAGAAAGGCACTTCGGTGCTCTATGGCGGCACGAGGTTGTGCGGCTTCGCGCCGGTCACCGATGCGGTGATTCTGGGCCGCTTGCCCACTGAAGCGCGGGGCAAGGTTTTTCAGTGCGACCTGCGCAGTCAGGGCGTTGTGGATTTCGCGCCGTTGCAGGAGCGCGGTTACGGCAAGCCGCCGCCGAAGGCCACGTTGGAGTTGTTCTTCAACGGCAAACCACTGATGCTCGGCAGGTGGCCGGCGGCGCCCTTCGGAACTTCAAGAAGTCAAAAATGAGCTTTATGAACGAGTGGCAGGCAAATTAGAATCTCTTTGGACGGCCAAGGTTCAATACATAGGCTGCCAAGGTTGGCGGTCCTTCCTATCTTCATCAGCAGCGGTCGGCAGGGATGCGGAATTTTGCCGGTGAATGCGGATACGGCGCGCGGAAATACAAGGCATACAAGGAGAAACTCGACGATGGAAAGCCAAAGGCAAACTAGACATACTCAAAACGCCATCGGGAGAACCCCATGAACCTGCTTATAGCGACAACCATAACAGAGGTGGAAAAATGAGAAGCTCGACTACGGGTTTGCTTATAGTAGGAATGCTATTCACCTGCTCGATAGCTGTTGTTAAAGCCGCCCCCCCTCCAAGTTCTTTCGGGGTATGGGATCGCGGAGACACCTTCGACCCCAAAGAGTATCCGTTCCTGAGGGGATTATCGTTCAACGCAAACTGGGCTGAAATTGAAAAGCAGCCGGGTGTTTTTGACTGGAGCGGGCTGGATCAAGCGGTTGAAAAAGCCTTCCAGAACAAGATGTACGTGTATCTTTCATTGGGAGTTGGCCCCGGATCGCCGAAATGGGTTTATGAGCACGGCGTCCCCAAGGTCTTCACGGACGACACGAAGCACTTGGGCAAATGGAAATATTACCCCTACTACCTTGCCCCCGAATACAAGACGTATTTTCAACGTCTCATCACGGAGTTCGGGAAGCATATCCGCAGTTGTCCCAAGGAAAAGCAAGAGCGCATCGCCTTCATCCAAGTCAAAACCGGTTGCACGGGCGATGAGGCTGCCTACAAAGGAGAACCCAAAGACAGCCAATACGCATTACCCAAGACATCAGCCGAATGGCGCGAATTCCGGCTGGAGACATTCGCCCTGTTTGTGAAGACATTCCAAGAGGGTCCCGATCCGCGAATCGACCTGCTGTTCAACTCGGTAGGCGCCTCCGAAGGCGTGGGCGACGAAGCCAAGGACTTCTCGCAAGAGTGGGATTGGGTAACAAGCCACATCAAAGGAGGCTTCGGCATCAAGAATGGCGCCCTTTCTCGCGGGCATCATTTGACGGGTGAACGGGCACTGTATGATCAATGGGCCCCTTACCTCATCGATCCCAAGGGGCTCACCCTGTTTCGCCGCTCCGAGATGGACGGAACTTGGCAGAGGCCATGGTATCAGCTAAACCTGCCCCTGAATTTCTATTGGGGCGCCGTGAACGCCCTCAACGGCGGACAGAGCGTGTGGGACGTAAACAAGGGCGCCATAGATGCGTGCAAGCAGGAGGGTTTCGACTATTCGTTCTACTTCTTCAATCGCTATGCTGGGCAGATATATCCGGAGACCGCCACGGATGCGTTTTGCGCCTTGCACAAGGGTTTGGACGCCGCCGATACCAAGGCCTATCCCGAGGAGAAGTTCGGCAAAGCCACTCCCAAGAATGTGGATCGGATGCTGAAGATATGTGAGACGTTTTCAAAGTATGGCGCCGCCGTGGACGATAAAGACGCCTTGCTCCTGAGTCAGGTCAGACAACGGCCGCAGCAAGAAGGGTTCAACGACGTGGGGTGGCAAATCTGGCCGGACAACTACTCCCGGTTTCTCTACCAGATTGACGCCGACAAAACGTCAATCGCCCTTTGGCGTGTCGGAGGCCCCATCACCAAGTCCTCTTCCATCTATTCCCGCTTTGCGCGCGGCTTCGAGCACGCCTCCGGAAAGGATGCCATGTATCTCAAGTTGCATGACGGCTTCTCCAAAGACGCCCAGCCCAAAGTCATGACGATTACCGTCGTCTGGTATGACGGACGGGAAGGTTCGACCTGGAAGATGGATTACGATGCCGGCACCTCGACCATGAAGACCGCTCTGTCAGTCACTGGCAAAGGGGACAAGCAATGGCACCATGAGGTCGTCACCCTGCGAGACGCCGTCCTCCGTCATAGTGGAAGCAAAGGCGCTGACCTCGCCCTGGTGAACACGGATGACAAGGACGACATCTTCAGCCTGATCGAAGTCCACCGCGGTCTGCCCGAGATGCCAGAGCTTCGTCCACCCACCAATTATAAGATTTCCGACAAAGCGCCGAAGCCGCCTAAAACAGAAAAGCCCAAAAGAGACAAAAAGAATAGAAAGGGAGCTGCTGCGGAATAGAAATGACTCACCAACCTCGACGCCATTGTGAATACACAACCGCATTGAGGCAACAATCTATGAAACGTCAACACATCATCTTGCTCTCGGTCGCCCTGCTGCTGGCGCCGCTAGCCACGCTTGCTGCCGCTGAGCCTTCGAAGCCACAAGCCAAACCCAACATCCTTATCATCCTGGTGGATGACATGGGCTATTCGGACATTGGTTGTTACGGCGGGGAGATACGCACGCCGAACATCGACCGGCTGGCCGCGGGCGGGATGAAGTTTTCGCAGATGTATAACACGGCCAAGTGTTATCCCACCCGCGCCTGTTTGCAGACCGGGGTTTACTTCCAGCGGACGGATACGGATTTTTCACATACCGCGACGTTGGGGGAGGTGCTTCGGCCGGCTGGCTACCGCACCTTGTGGTCGGGCAAGCACCACGCGAGATTCAATCCGGTGACGCGAGGTTACGACCGCTACTATGGGATGATCGGAGGAGCGGAAAACCACTTCAATCCAGGAAGCGGACCCGCCCCAGGACAGCCCGCTCCGGCCTCCAAGGGTGGCGGGAACCGCTGGTCGCTCGATGGCGAGGAGGTGAAAGATTTCATCCCGCAGGATCCCAAGTTCTATGACACCGACGCGTTCACCGATCGCGCGCTGAAATGGCTGAATGAATATGAGAAAGAGGACAAGCCGTTCCTGCTCTATATGGCCTACACAGCCCCGCACTGGCCGTTGCAGGCCTGGCCGGAGGATATCGCCAAATACAAGGGTGTCTATGACGGCGGCTATGAGGCCGTTCGTCAGGCCCGCTACCAGCGTCAGATAAAGCTGGGGCTGATTGATCCGAAGACCTCGCCGCTGCCGCCGATGGAGTTTGGGAAGAAGACGCAAAAATGGGATGATCTCTCGCCTGACGAACGTCGAAAAGAGGCGATGCGCATGGAAATCTATGCCGCGATGGTCGATCGGGTGGACCAAAACATCGGTCGGCTGCTGAAACGATTGGAAGAGCAGGGAAAACTCGACAACACACTGATCATGTTTCTCTCCGATAACGGTGCCTGTGCGGAGGGTCCCAAGGTGAAGAATGCCGATCCCAACGCGCCGATGGGCAGCGTGGCGAGTTTCGTGAGTTATGGCCAAAACTGGGCGTCGGTTGGCAACACACCCTTGCGCAAATGGAAGACCGACAGCTTCGAGGGCGGAATATGCACGCCACTGGTGGTTCACTGGCCGGCGGTCGTCAAGCCGCAGACCGGGTGGAACCGCGAACCCGCCCACCTGATTGACATCATGCCCACGGTGCTCGCGGTCATCGGGGCGCACTATCCGGGTGAATCAAAGGAAACCAGAATTTCGCAGCCAGACGGGGTGAGCCTGCTGCCCGCATTCATAGGCGAGACGATTTCGCGCCCGAACCCGCTGTTTTTTCAGTTCAACAAAGGCTCCGCGATCCGCGATGGGCAGTGGAAACTCGTGCGCAACAGTCCGGCCTGGGAACTCTATGATCTGGCCACTGATCGCACCGAGACCCACGATCTGGCGGCGAAACGACCCGACATTGTCAGGCAAATGGATGTCCAGTGGCGGGCCTGGTGGAAGGACTGCACGGGCAGTGAGTGGACGGGCAAGGAAGGAAAGAAGCGGGGAATGGAAGAGGAGTTCGCGCCCGCCGACAGCAAGCCCGCTGACACCCAGGACAAGAAAGCCCTCCGCAAGGCCAGGAAGGCCGCCGGCGGAGAATAATCCAACTCCGACCATTCGCGACTTCTGCTGCAATGGAAACCACCCCTCGCCAATCGATTAGAAACACTACCCTGCTCCTCGCCGCCCTGCTGCTCGCTCCGCTGGCCGCGCTGCATGCCGCCGAAAGCAACTCGGTCAAACCCAACATCGTCTTCTTTCTCATAGACGATTGCAGCTCGCACGAGTTCGGGTGCTATGGAAACAAGAGCAATCCCACACCGAACATTGATCGCCTGGCCGAGAGCGGCATCCGTTTCAATACGGCTTGGGCGACCCCGTTGTGCGTCCCCACGCGGGCGCTGCTGCTCAGCGGCCAGTACGGCTTCAAGACGGGCGCTTACGATAACAGCATCGTTTCGGAGAAGCGGGGTGAACTGCCGAACAAAATCACGCCGCTGTCCCGGACCTTGCAGCAGGCGGGTTACGCCACGTTCATGGGCGGCAAGTGGCACCTGGAAGGATTGCCCGGCGACGCCGCTTGGGGCTTCGACGAGCACGTGCTCTACGGATCCTTGTGTCAGGCGATCTCCAAGAACCCGGCCTGGATCGCCCGCTACACCGGCCCGTGGTGGCCGGCGACCTGGCCGAACCGGATTGTGCTGGCGAAGCCCGAGGGCCGCGGCAATCCTTACGCCACCTGGCATCCGATGATTATCCGCAATGGCGAATTCATGGAAACCGGCCCGGACGATTTTGGCCCCGACATTCTCAGCCGCGAGGTGTCGGATTTCGTCCGGCGCAAAGCCGGCGAGAAGAAGTCCTTTTTCGTTTATTACGCGGAGCACCTCACCCACACGCCGCACACCTCGATGCGCGATGCCGATAATCCGAAGGGAGAAACCGCACCGGGCATGGAGGCGAACGTCCGCTACGTGGATCGGGTGATCGGGCGGTTGGTGGAGACGCTCAAGGAGACAGGTGTCTGGGAAAACACGGTCCTGATGGTGGGCGGTGACAATCCATCGCACACGCTCGGGAAAGGATTTGCCGCCGCGATCGGCGCCCATGTGCCGCTCATCGTGGGCGGCGGGAAGAAATGGATCACGTGGCAAGGCGAGACGGGCTGCCTGACCGACTTCGCCGACGTTTACCCAACCTGCATGGAACTGGCCGGGCTAAATCCGGCGACAAACCCCGAGCTGAGCGGCAAGAGTTTCAAGCCGCTCCTCGACGGCAACAGAGATCACACGCGCCCGTGGATTTTCAGTTATCTGGGAATCTACCGGATGATCCGCGACCGCCAATGGTGCCTGGACGGTCTGGACCATCTTTGGCGGTGTAATGCATCGGGCAACCCGTTCACGTTCGAGTTGATCTCGAAGGACAAGGAAGACGCGGAAGCGGCCCGCGGGCGCGCGGGGCTGGAGGCGATTCTCAAGGGGCTGCCGACCGTCCCAGATCCGGTCATCGCGGCCAATCCCTTGCTTGCCGCGAGTCGGGAGGCCAACGGCGCGGGCAAGCTCTCGCCCCAGCAGATGTTCCAGCAACTCTACCGCACCGGACTGGCAAGACTGCTGGCGAGCCCAGTACGCAAGGAAGGCCCGACGCGCGCGCAGATTGCCGCAAGACCACAGTCTGCAAGCCAGCCGCCGCCGGTGCCCGACCGTCAACCGCCAGCGAGACCAAGCATCACCGGCGCGGCCCCGACCAACCTGGTGTTCATCCCCCCGGGGACGTTCCGGATGGGCAGCCCGACGAACGAACTGGACCGGTATCCCGATGAGACGCCCCAAACAGCCGTAACAATCAGCCGCGGGTTTTGGATGGGGAAATATGAAGTGACCCAAGGGGAGTATCTGGCGGTCATGGGCAGCAATCCGAGCCATTTTACCGGCGACACTAGCCGACCAGTGGATTCCGTCACATGGTCCGACGCGACCAGCTACTGTGCGTGGCTCACGCAGCGCGAACGGGCGGCGGGACGGATAGGGGCCGACGTTGCGTATCGGCTGCCGACAGAAGCGGAGTGGGAATATGCGTGCCGGGCGGGAACGACGACCCGGTTCAGCTATGGCGATGATCCGGACTACACCAACCTGACCAACTACGCGTGGTATCGCCAGAACGCCGGCTTCGTGACGCATCCGGTCGGGCAGAAGCGGCCCAATCCGTGGGGACTGTATGACACGTATGGGAACGTCTGGGAATGGTGTCAGGACTGGTATGGCGCTTATCCCGGTGGGAGTGCTGTTGATCCGCAGGGGCCTGCTATTGGAGGAAGCGGCGGAGGAAAGCCGAAGCGCACATTGCGCGGCGCCGACTACTTCAATCCCTCCCACCACTGCCGGTCCGCGCTCCGTGGCTTCGACTTCGTCCCGAAACATTCGTGGCCGCCGGATTTTGGTTTTCGCGTCGTGCTAGCCGCGAGCCAACCGTCCGCCGAAACGGCTGCAGCGCCAGCGCAGTCTGCGGAAAAGAACGCGCCCAGCGGCCAACGCGGCAAGGCCGGTGGCGGCACGGTGCAGGAGCGGTTCGATCAAATGGCCGCCACGCTCGGCTTGTCCGACGAACAAAAGAACAGACTGATGGAATTGCAGCGTGCTCAATACCAGCAAATGCTCCGCGGCCTGAGTGATCAGACACCGCAGCAACCGATGGGGCAGTTCAAGAAGTTCCGCGCGGAACTCGAACAGAAAGTTAAGGAGAGCAAAATCCTGACAGATGAGCAGTTCGCCAAGTGGAAGGAATACCAGTCACAACGTTTCACCGGCAGCATCAAAGCAAGCGGTGCCGGGACAATGCCGAAGCGGACGAGTCCGACGCCCGAAAAACCGGCCCCGCCCCAAAAGCAGAAGCCAAAGCCAGTCGTCTCCCCCGCCAGCGTGACTCCACCGGCCTCCGTCAAGCCGGTCGCAAACATGGTGTGGATTCAGCCGGGAACCTTCACCCAGGGAACCGCCAAGGGAGCCGACGCCGAAGCCTATCCCGATGAATATCCGCAACGCGAGGTGACGATCTCGAAAGGTTTTTGGATGGGGAAGTTCGAGGTGACGCAGGGAGAGTATCTGGGAATCATGGGCACCAACTGCAGTTTCTTTGACGGCACTCCCCGAACCAGCAAACGCTCAGGAAAGACATTCGACTTCGGCGGTCCGAATCTGAAACGCCCCGTGGATAGCGTGAGTTGGTCAAACGCTGTCCGCTACTGCACGTTGCTCACCGAACGCGAGCGCGCTGCGGGGCGAATCCCTTCAACGTGGGCCTACCGGCTGCCGACAGAAGCGGAATGGGACTATGCCATCCGCGCGGGAACCACCACGCGCTATCACTTCGGGGATGATCCCGACCATGCGCTCATCAAGCAATACGAGTGGGTCGGGGCGAACAAACGCGGTCAGGATCCGAACACCGGAACAGGTCCCACTCAACCCGTCGGCCAATTGAAGCCAAATCCTTGGGGTTTGTATGATATGGGAGGCAATGTGTGGGAATGGACGCTTGATTACTACGCGCAGTTCCCCCGAAGTGGAAATCCGGTCGTTGACCCGTTGTCAACGAAGTCAGATTTGCAGCCCAAACACGCGCTGAAAGGCTGCGGCGCCAATAGTCCTCCCCGCTGGGCGCGTTCAGCGGCTCGGGGATATGATCCGCTAAATAATAAGGGGCCGCTGCACGAATTGGATCTGCCACATACCAACAACTACACAGATCACTGGGTCCCGACCGGTTTCCGGATCGTCCTGGCGGAAATACGGTTTAATGAATAAATTTCGAAAGCCAAGGATGACTTATAAGACGCGCTGTGAATCCAATAAATGGGAGGACAAACATGAGACGCACTCTTGCTCTTAGAATCCAACCATTCCGGCTGATGATCTGTTGTCTCGGCTGCCTGGTATTCTTTGTTGTGCCAGGCCGCGCGCAGGAAACCGGTTTCCGAGGTGACGTGACCAATGTTCGTGTTATCCGCCATGTCGAGAAGCATCCGGACTCGTCGAGACTGTGGCAGCCCTTCATCATCCAAGGGGAGCGCAAGCGGCATCTCATCGTGGCCTTTGGCGCGATGACAAACGGCAAGAAAGACATGGGTGACATACTGGCTAGCGAGTCCAAGGACGATGGCGACACCTGGGGGGAACCGGTGCCGGTTTTCGATCACAACCAGCGGCAAGGCGCGATCCAGTTTGCCTATGCAAACCCGGTTCTGTTCAAGCCACCGGGCCAGGACGTGATCTGGTGCTTCGCCATGCGCTGCCCCATCGTTTATGAGAACAGCGAGGAATCGCAACTCGTCGGCGCCTTCAGCGCGGACGGCGGGCGCTCCTGGACGCCGGTGGAGATGGCCATGCACTACAGCGGGCCGCTCATCCTCAACGCGGGAGTCCATCCAACGGAAATCCAGGGCCAGAAGCGTTTCCTCCTGCCCGCACACCGCAACACACTGCAAAAAGACCCGCTCGGGTCGCGCGATCATTTTATCCTCAGCAGCACCAGCCTCCTGGAGTGGAGGCTGGAGGCGTTCATTCCTCAGCCGGAGAGCGGCAAGGTGTTTCTCCACGAGGGCAACATCGCCCCCGGTGACACACCGGGCGAGATCAAGATCGTGATGCGCACCGCCAACTACGAAAACGACAGGCTCACCACCGATCCGCCGCGCGCGTATTCCAGCGTCAGCAAGGACGGCGGCCACACCTGGAGCCCCGCGCAGCCGGAGCCGGAGTTGTATAATGCGAAGTCGAAGGGCTTCTTCGGCCGCGCAGAAAACGGCACTCACATCTATGTTTATAACGACGGCCCGGCGCAACCGGAGCCCGGCGCGCGCATGGCGCTGCGCTACAAGACAAAACCGGCGGGCGGAGCGTGGAGCGGAGAGAAGACTTTCTTCGATGCTGGCATCAAGAACTCCTACCCCACGCTCATCGAGGTGGCGCCGGGCGACTTCCGCGCTGTGTGGGACAGCGGCACCTCCGAGAGCCCGCGCACGCACATCCATTTCGGCAAGTTCAGGATCAAGCCATGACCTCCGCCCATCTGCGCCAACGTCTGCTCGCCGGGGAAACGGTCCTCGGCACGCTCATCGTCTCGCCATCGCCGCGCTGGCCGGAGGCCGTGCGCGCCTGCGGGCTGGACTTCGTTTTCATCGACACCGAGCACATCCCACTTGATCGCGCGGAGCTGAGCTGGATGTGCCAGACCTATGCCGTGCTCGGCCTGCCGCCGCTGGTGCGCATCTCCTCGCCGGACCCTTACACGGCCACGATGGTGCTCGATGGTGGCGCGGCGGGCGTTGTCGCGCCTTACGTCGAAACGGCGGAGCAGGTGCAGGCCCTGCGCGGCGCGGTGAAACTGCGGCCCATCAAAGGACAGAAGCTCCAGCAGATGCTTGAAGGTGCAAAGGTTGAGCCGGAACTGGAGACCTACCTGCGCGATGGCGCCAACAACCGCCTGCTCATCGTCAACATCGAAAGCGTCCCCGCGCTGAACGCGCTCGATGCCATCCTTGCCGTGCCCGGTCTCGATGCCGTGCTCATCGGGCCGCACGATCTCTCCTGCAGCCTCGGCCTGCCGGAGCGCTACGACCATCCCGAGTTTCTCGCGGCGTGTGCAACCATCTTCCGCAAAGCCCGCTCGGCGGGCGTGGGCGCGGGCATTCACTTCTGGGGCAGCGTAGAGCAGCAGGCGCGCTTCCTCCAGCTCGGCGCCAACCTGCTCATCCACAGCGGGGACATCCTCTTGTTCCAGAAGCATCTTCGGACTGAACTCGAAGCCATCAAGCAGGCCGCCGGACTGAGGAGCGCAACCAGCGATACCCGGACGGACGTCAACATCTAGCCCGCCGCGTGGCGGAAACAGAGGAAACAAGCGACAGACACTTTGACCTCGAACAGGAGTTAACAAAGAAGATATCCAAATAGTACGCATCCCCTTGTCCGAATGGAAAAACTTAGAGTGACAACAAGAATTGAAATCGCCATGAGACATCTCCTGATTCTCACCACGCTGCTGTTCGCCCTGCCGGATGCGCTGCATTCTGGCGAGCCGCTGCGAACCAACATCCTCCTCATCATCACGGACGACCAAGGCTACGGCGATTTTTCCATTCACAGCAATCCGCACTTGCAGACGCCGCACATTGACAAGCTCGGTCACGGCGGTGTGCGCTTTGATCGCTTTTACGTGAACTCGTTTTGCGCGCCGACGCGGGCGGCCTTGCTCACCGGGCGCTGGCCGCTGCGCACAGGCTGCCACGGCGTCACGCACAATCGGGAGGCGATGCGGCCCTCCGAAATCACCGTCGCCGAGGCACTCAGGGAAGCGGGCTATCGCACGGCTTGCATCGGCAAGTGGCACAATGGCGAGCAGTATCCGTTCACGCCACAGGGGCAGGGCTTCGAGCATGTCTTCGGCTTCAACAACGGCCATTGGAACAACTACTTCGATGCCACGCTGCTGCGCGGCTCAAAACCGGAGCCGACCAAAGGCTACATCACCGACGTGCTCACGGATGAGGCGATGAAGTTCATTGCCGCGAACCGGGAGCGGCCGTTCTTCTGCTACCTCTCCTACAACGCGCCGCATTCGCCCTACCAGGTGCCGGACAAATACTTCAACAAGTTCAAGGCGAAAGGCTTCGATGACACGCTCGCCGCCTTCTACGGCATGTGCGAGAACATTGACGACAACGTGGGCCGCTTGCTTGCGCGGCTCAATGACTTGAATCTCGCCGACAACACAATCGTTCTTTTCCTCACTGACAACGGCGGCACCGCGGGTGTGAAGATCTACAACGCCGGCATGCGCGGCGGAAAGACCAGCATGCATGAGGGCGGCACGCGCGTCCCGCTCTTCATGCGCTGGCCGGCGGCGAAGTGGCAGCCCCATGTCGTGAAGCCGATCGTCTCGCACATTGATCTCTTCCCGACGCTGCTCGATCTGTGCGGCGTAAAGGTGCCTGACGGCCCCAGACTCGACGGCATCAGCCTGCGACCGCTTTTGGAGGGCGAAAACGCATCCGCGTGGCCGGAACGCACGCTGTTCACGCACAATCCCATTGACGAAACGAACAAGTTCCCAGGCGCCGTGCGCACGCAGCGCTATCGCCTCGTCCGCGAGATCAAAGGCGCCTCTGGCGGCTCGAAGGCCAAAGCGAACGACGCCAGCGCCACGCCCTGGCAGCTCTACGACATGGAAACCGATCCTGGCGAGGAGAGAGACATTGCCGCCGAGCAGCCCGACCTCGTGAAGCAGCTCAGCGCGCGCTATGATGCTTGGTTTGCCGACATCTCGCGCGATGGACTGCGGCGTTTTCCGCTGCCCATCGGCCACGCCGAGCACAATCCGGTCAAACTGCACGCCCCACAAGCGTACTTCGACAAGCCGTTGCAGTTCGCCAACGGCCCCGGCTTCGCTAACGACTGGCTCACCGGCTGGACTGACGCCAAGGCCAAAGTGTGGTTCGACATCGATGTTGTCACCGCCGGCGACTACAACCTCGAGATTGCCTTCGCCTGCCCGCCCGAAGACGCCGGCTCCAAACTCCGCGTCTCCATCGCCAATCAATCGCTCGGAGCCACCATCCCCGCCGCCCCCGCCCGCGAAATCCCGCTTCCTCATCGCGATGCCGACGGCAAAACCAAGTATCGCGACCGCGAATGGCACACGCTGAAACTCGGCACGTTCAACCTGCCAAAAGGTCCCGCCCAACTCACCCTCGAACCGCTTTCCATGCCGGAAACGCAGGTGATGGACTTGAAACACGTGAAGATTTCCCGGCGCTAACTCGTGCCGTGACTCGCGGAGCCCGATCCCTCAATCCCAAGATCATGAACCCTGCACTCTTACTCCTGACGGCCCTGCTGTTGGCTCCACTGGCCGCGCCGCAAGCGGCTGAACAAGTGGAACCCGCAGGCAAGCCGAACGTCCTCCTGATCGTCGCCCACGACCTCGGCTATGGCGACGTGAGCGTGCATGGGTGCAAGGTCTTCAACACGCCGCATCTGGACTCGATCGCGAAAGCGGGGGGCGCTTCACGAGCGGCTACGTGGCCGTGCCGGTCTGATCACACGGCAGCACCAGGCGCGACTTCGAATTGAAGGTGGAATACCGGATCAGCCAGGAGGGCAACAGCGGCATCAACTACCGTAGCATCCGGCTCGCCGACGCGCCGTGGTCGCTCACCGGCTATCAGGCCCACATTGATGGGGCCCGAACATGACAAAACGCTGCCCCCCGCTCTACCGGCCAAATCTACGAGGAACGCGGCCGAAGATTCCTGGCCGGCCGCGGCGAGCTGGTGCGGGTGGACGAGACAGGCAAACCCACCCTCATCGCCACGCTCGGCGATCCCAATGCGCTTGAAACGTTCGTAAAGAACGAGGACTGGAACGAGTATCCCTCACGGTCTTTCGACAGGCCCTACATACTCGACCCCTCGAAGATCGCGGCCATCATCCGACCCGGTCCTTTCACGCCGCCGCAGCGATAAATCTCGCCCGGGCTGACCGTCCCGTTCGTCGGGTCATAGCGCAGCGCCAGTGCGCCTGCGAGGTTGTTAGCGTTGTCATTCTTGTCCGGCCAGGGATAGCCGCCCGTCGAAAAACTCCATCCGCCGGGGTTGTCCGCGACTGTGTCGTCTATGTGGTCGGGGCCGTCCGACTCGATCATGTAGGTATTGCTGGGAAAGCCCAATGGATCGAGGGCATCCACTGGGCCCGACGAGGCCACGCCGGCCACGCCGGCGCCCATTTCAAAATACGATGCGCGCCACTCGCCTTTGGCGCGGCTGTCGCCGAACGGGTCTTCCGGAATCGTGGTGATGTAAGCAACCGGCGTTGTGAGCAGCCGAAAGCCCCTGAAGTCGTTCTGCTCGGGATTGGCGAACTTGCCGTTGCGGTAGGTGTAGGAATTCCAATCCACACAATAGGCCTCCAAGGCGGTGGCGAGCGTGCGCAAATCGGCTTTGACCCGCGCCGCTTTGGATCGCGTCTGCGCCTCGAGGAAATTGGGGACGGCAATCGCCGCCAGAATCGCAATGATGGCGACGACGATCAACAGCTCGATCAAGGTAAAGCCGGACGTTCTTTTTCCACGTTGCATGGAAGGTCCTCCGCGCCAAATCAAAATCTTATCCGCGGGCCGATAGAGACACGGGCTTTCAAATCCCCGACCCGTATTATGGATTAAGAATTGTTTGCGGCGCAAGGGAATTTTTAGACTTACTGATCGTATCACGTGATCGCCCGCGGCAATGTGCTCACGCACATCCTCAAAGGCCACGTCATGAGCATCCTGACCAACGATGACCCGAAGAACCGCCGCATAGAGGGCCTTCTCGGCGTGCAAGTCCACACCGGTCCGCCGCACAAGGCTGAGTATCACAACTTCCGACTGAAAAGCCTTGCAACGCCATAATGGGCCATTCAAAAGATTCCTCGTGGGGAACCTGCTCCGTCAGACCCGATGAACTCGAACCAAGGAGAATTTATGAAACAAACACTCCCACTCCTTGCCGCCCTACTGCTGGCTCCACTGGCTGGACTGCATGGGGCTGACACAGCGAAACCGGCAAGCCGACCGAACATCCTCTTTATCGCCGTGGATGATTTGCGCCCGTCGCTCGGTTGCTATGGCGACACGTTGGCAAAAACGCCGCACATGGACGCTCTAGCGCGGAGCGGATTGCGCTTCACTCGCGCCTATTGCCAGCAGGCTGTGTGCGGCCCCTCGCGTACGGCGATGTTGACGGGATTGCTTCCGGACCACACCCGCGTCTGGCACAACCGCAACCTTTTCCGCGACACGCTTCCCAATGCAGTGACGCTGCCGCAACTTTTCAAGAATAATGGTTACCACGCGCAGTCGTTGGGCAAAGTCTTGAGCGGGAATAATCGGGAAGAGGAGCAGGATCCCCCATCGTGGTCCGTCCCGCCGCTGCTGCGAGGCGATGGCTGGAAAAACTATGTGCTGCCTGAGAACCAAAAAGGGGGCAAGCAGTCGCCCACCGAGAAGGCGGATGTGCCCGATGAGGGGTATCCCGATGGTCAGTTGGCCCGGCTGGCCATTGAAACACTGGAGAACCTCAAGCAAAAGTCTCAACCGTTCTTTCTCGCTGTCGGTTTCTTCAAACCGCATCTGCCGTTCAACGCCCCGAAGAAGTATTGGGATCTCTACGATCCCGCCGTCTTCCAGCCGGACGCCAAAGCCAACCGCACAAAGGGCGCCCCCGATGTGGCCTACCCGGATCATCTCGAACTCGCTGGTTACAAGGACATCCCTGATGACGAGAAAGTTTCTGCCGAACAGGCGCGCGAACTGCGGCATGGCTACTACGCCTGTGTCAGCTATGTTGACGCGCAGATCGGAAAAGTGCTCGATGCGCTGAAACGCCTGGGGCTGGAAGACAATACCATCGTAGTCCTGTGGGGCGATCATGGATACTCGCTGGGAGAAGCAGACCATTGGTGCAAGGACACGAACTTCGATCTGGATACCCATGTGCCCCTGATGATCCGCGTCCCGGGAGTGACCAAGCCGGGTGCCGCCACCGATGCCTTGCTCGAATACGTGGACATCTATCCGACGCTGGTCGAACTGGCGGGCCTGCCTGCTCCGAGTGGATTGGATGGCGCCAGCCTCGTGCCGATTCTCCACGACCCTCAACGCCGCGGGCGCGAGATCGCCCTCAGCCAGTTCTCCAGGCCGTTCAAACCGACCGCGCCCCAAGTCATGGGCTACTCCATCCGCACCGACACGCACCGCTACACCCGCTGGGTCGAATGGCCGAGCCGGAAGACCATCGTCGAAGAACTCTATGACTACACATCCGACAACAGCACGGTTCGCAAGGGCGCTTTTCTGGTCGAACGGGAGAACGTTGTCCAGAACCCAGCCTACGCGGAAGCGCGGGATCGCTTGCGCACGCGGATGGACCAGATACTCTCCGCACGGACGGCTGTGAACGCGACTGAACCGAAGCAATCATCTCCACCAAAGCGCAAAAAGAAAAAGCCATGAACCGGACCGAATCGTCTCATGGACTTCTTTCGCACTGCCGTTGTTCGCTCCGCGAACCATTGCTTCTTTCGCGAAGCGACGGGCGACAGTCATTGATGCGTCTGTCCTTTGCGTTCGCCGCCCGGAGTGTTCTGGCGACGGCTCAAGCGGCGCGACGTGGCTGGGCTGGTGCCCGGCGATCGAACCGGCACGCAACGCCGCCTCGCAGAACCGGATTTGGAAGAACACTCGAGTTGACCGGTGTATTGGCCCGGCTGTTGGTGGTTCTATTTGTGCTTCTTCTTTGCGCTGACGCCGGCGGCTCATTTCTCTGGAAACAACTTCCGCCGCTGCCCAATCCGCTTGGAGTGGCGGGGCCGTTTGCCGGCATCACCGGTGATGCCTTGATGGTCGCTGGCGGCGCGAACTTTCCGGACAAACGCCCGTGGGAAGGCGGCGCGAAAGTCTGGCATGACTCCGTGTTCGTGCTGAAGAAATCGGATGGCCAGTGGAAGGTCGCGGGGCAGCTCGCCAGCCCGCGTGGCTACGGCGTGTCCATCACCACGAGGGACGGCCTCGTGTGCGTCGGCGGCAGTGACGCGCAGCGGCATTACGCAGATGTTTTCCTCCTGCGTTGGGAAAAGGGCGCGATCCAAACCACGCCGCTGCCAAGTCTGCCGAAGCCGTGCGCAAACTTCTGCGGCGCGATGCTCGGCAGCATCATCTATGTGGCGGGCGGAATAGAAACGCCTGATTCCACAAACGCGTTGAGGACTTTCTGGGCGCTCGACCTCAGCCAGGCGCAACCGCAGTGGCAGGAACTTGAACCCTGGCCGGGGCCGGGCCGGATGCTCGCGGTGGCTGCCGTGCAGGACAAGGCGTTCTTTCTTGTGAGCGGAGTCGAGTTGACAGGCGATGCCCAAGGCAAGCCCGTTCGCCATTACCTCAGCGACGCGTATCGTTATCAGCGGGGTTCCGGCTGGAGACGCATTGCCGACCTGCCTTATTCGGTCGCCGCCGCCGCTCCAACTCCGGCGCCGTCGCTTGGCCAGTCGAGTTTTCTCATCCTGGGCGGCGACGACGGCTCGAAACAGGACTTTCAACCGCTTGAACAACATCCGGGATTCCCGAAGACGATTCTCGCTTACCACACCATCACCGATACCTGGAAACCGCTCGGCGAGGCGCCGGCCTCGCACGTCACAACCGCGATGGTTCGATGGAACGAGAACTTCGTCATACCCAGCGGCGAGGTCCGGCCCGGCGTTCGTTCACCCGCAGTCTGGGCGTTCCAGGCCTCTTTCAGGAAAGCGGCGTTCGGTTGGCTGAACTACAGCATGTTGTTTGCGTATTTGCTGGCGATGGTCTGGATTGGTTTCGTTTGCTCGAAAAGGAACAAAAGCACCAACGACTTCTTCCGCGGGGGCCAGCGGATTCCATGGTGGGCCGCGGGCCTAAGCATCTTCGCCACGATGCTCAGTTCCATCACCTTCATGGCCATTCCCGCGGCGTCGTACACCGATGGCTGGAACCTTTTCCTGGCCAACACCTACATTCTCATCATGCCGCTGGTGGTGTTCGTCTTTCTGCCGTTCTACCGGGGGCTGAATGTAACGACGGCCTACGAGTATCTGGAGCGGCGGTTCAACTTGGGCACGCGCCTGGCCGGCAGCATACTGTTCATCCTCTATCAGTGCGGGCGCATCGCCATTGTGCTTTACCTGCCAGCGCTGGCCCTGGCGACCGTGAGCGATTTCAACATCCAGACCTGCATCCTCATCATGGGGGTGCTGTGCATTGTTTACACCGTCGCCGGCGGCATTGAGGCGGTGATTTGGACCGATGTAGCGCAGGCGTTGATCCTCATGGGGGGCGCCATTTTCAGTCTCATTTTCCTCCTGGCGCGGGTGGAAGGCGGACTGAGCGAGGCGGTTCGCTCGGCGGCCGGCGGCAGGCACTTTTTTGAAACCGTGAACTGGAGTTGGGACCTTACGGTGGCTTCGGGCTGGGTCATCCTGATCGGTAGCCTCTTTCACAATCTATTTCCCTACACGGCCAGCCAGGATGTGGTCCAACGCTACGTGACGACGCACGACCAGAGGACCGCGGCGCACGGCATCTGGCTCAACGCGATTGTTTCTGTGCCCGCCCAAGCGGTATTCTTTGCGATTGGGACCGCCCTGTTTGTATTCTACAAACAGCAGCCGGTCCGGCTGGAACCCGCGCTTCAGAACGATGCCATCTTCCCGTTCTTCATCATGTCCGAACTCCCGGTCGGCGTGGCGGGGTTGATCGTGGCGGGCATCTTTGCCGCGGCGCAATCCACGCTGGCCAGCAGCATGAACTCCATCGCCACGGCCTATGTGACGGATTTCCATCGGCGGCTGCGGCCAGACTTGCCCGATCAGAGCTATCTGCGCGTGGCGCGCCTGGTGACTATGCTGGTCGGCGCGGCGGGCACCGGCGTGGCCCTCGTAATGGCGAGCGCGGACATCCGGTCAATCTATTTGACCTTCCTTGAAATCCTGGGGTTGCTGGGCGGGACGCTGTCCGGACTTTTCCTGTTGGGCATTTTCAGCCGGCGGGCCTCTGGCCGAGGCGCGCTGGCCGGCGCGTTGTTGAGTGCGGCGATTGTCTTTGTCGTGCGCATGACCCATCCGCTGAACGTGTATGCCTATGCACCGATTGGACTCACCGCCTGCGTGATGATCGGATGGCTGATTAGCCTGGCATTGCCGGCGGCTCCCAGAGACTTGGAAGGACTGACAATTCACACCATGGAAAGGAACTCATGAACAGGCGACTGACTGGACTCGTTGCGGCTGTTCACTCGCCCCTGGATCCCGATGGGATGTTGAATCTGGACTCTCTGAGTGGATTTGCCAAGTCCTCGGAAGGCTGTTCCCTCTGCGCGAGAGCGAGGATCAGGATGAGGGGAAACGGCCCGTGCGAGTCTCCCATCGCGCTCGAGCTCTCCTTGCGACAGTCGCTGGCTCTTGGGCTTGGCGCTCCTTGCGCTCGCGGTTTTGTCGGCCCTCCAAGAGGCCGGTGCTGCCACGGGTGCGTCCGATCCCGCGGGATTGATCCTCAGCCAGACCGTCTTCCAGTCTGGCCAAGACGGCTACCACACTTATCGCATCCCCGCGCTGATCGTGACGCCGCGCGGTTCCGTGCTCGCGTTTTGTGAAGGCTGCAAGACCGGACCCGGCGATCACGGCGATCTCGACCTCCTGATGAAGCGCAGCACCGACGGCGGCGCGACGTGGTCGGCAATCTCGCAGGAAAACCAGCTCCCGTGTCCCATCGGCTCGCCGGCTTCAACCTAGAATGGCTGACGGGCGACAGAACTCTTGCCAATCCATGAAAGCGCAACTCATGACTAACCCAATGAAACTCCTCACTCTCACCGCCCTGCTGCTGGCTCCGCTGACCGCGCTGCACGCCGCCGATGCGTCAAAGCCAGCCAAGCCCAACATTGTCTTTTTTCTCGCCGACGATCTCGGCCAGCGCGACCTTGGAGCTTACGGTAGCTTTTTCTATTGATGTAATAGGCGATTGCTTCGACTATTGGGCGATCACGTGGTCGCTGCGGAGATGAGGAGATGAGAATGCAGCCATCCCAGAGACGTAGAATCGGCTGCTGTGTCGCGCTGTTGGTACCGATTGTCTTGCCACTCAATGCGTGTGGCCTTGACCTTGAGACCGACTCACAGCGGCTGATCTTCAGCGCCAACTCGGGAACCTGGAGCGAGTACCCTCACGCTTCGACAATTGTCCAGACCTCCTCGGGGGTTATTGTTGCCGCATGGGTGGCAGGCGGGCCGCTCATGCTCTTCTATGGTGAGGGTCCTCACAAGCTCCCAGGACAATACGTCGGGAGAAATCTGTATGGCGCTCTCAAGACATCGACCAACAACGGACAGTCCTGGTCGTCGCGACGCGTGCTCGGCAACGCCCCAAGTCTTCCTGGAGGGAAACTCATTGGGCCGACCAAGAACCCGTCCATCCAACTGCCGGACGGTTCGATCCTTATTCCTTCCAGCAACGGTACCTCATGGAGCCTTGGCGTGACGCTCGACCCGGCCGGCGGCGCTCTGGCCCACTATCCGCAAGCCGTCCAGACTTCCGACGGCAAGGTCCATGTTGTTTTCACCTCCGGGGCAAGAGCCGGGGACCCTGATGCCATCATCAAGCACGTGATCCTCAACACGGGCCTGAATCCCGAAAGGAGATAGCCATGCGCCAGACTTCGCGCCGCAATTTCCTGAAATCCACGGCGCTCGCATTAGGTGGAGCGGCGTTGGCATCCATGCGGAGCAGCCATCTGTCAGCCGCGGAAAATCGGCGGCCGAACTTCCTCCTCATGATCGCCGACGACCTGAACTTGCATGACCTCGGATGCACGGGCAATTCCGAAGTCAAGACGCCGAACATCGACCGCCTGGCCGGCGAAGGCATAAGGCTGCGCGGCATGTATACGCCGGCGCCGACCTGCTCGCCGTGCCGCCACGCGCTTTACACCGGCCTGTTCCCCATCCGCAGCGGCGCCTATCCAAACCACACGCGGGTCTACGACGGCATCTTTAGCATCTTCACCTACTTGAAGGCGGCCGGGTACCGCGTGGGCTTGCAGGGCAAGACGCACGTCGGTCCGGCAACCTCGTTTCCGTGGGAGTACCTTGACGACAATCCCGACAACGCCAAAGCGTTCGCGCGGTTTATCAACCGCGACAAGTCGCAGCCGTGGCTGGCGGTGTTCGCCTCGCACGACCCGCACTCGCCTTGGACGCGCGGACCGAAAGACCTGTACAAGCCCGCGAATCTCAAAATCCCGACGTACTTGCACGACAACGCGGTGACCCGCAAAAACCTCGCCGACTACTATGCCGAGATCACGCAACTCGATAGCCAGGTCGGCGCCTGTCTCAAAGCGGTCGAGGATTCCGGCCAGGCCGACAATACGCTCGTTCTCTTCGTCAGCGAGCAAGGCAGCTCGTTTCCCTACGGCGGCAAATGGTCTCTCTACGACAACGGCATCCGGATTGCCGCGTTCGCGCGCTGGCCGGGCAAGATCAAACCCGGCTCCTCCAGCAACGCGTTGATGGAATACGTGGACGTGCCGCCCACGTTCCTCGAAGCCGCCGGCATTGACCCGGCAAAGATCGACACCGGCTGCGCCGACGCCACGGGCTATCGCGGCTTTGACGGCCGCAGCTTTCTGGGGGTGCTGCTGGGCAAGACCGACAATCTGCGCGATTACGTCTTTGCGCAGCACACCACCGTCGGCATCATCGGCTACAAAGAGCCCTACCCGATGCGCTCGGTATGCGACGGACGATACAAGCTCGTTCGCAACCTCGCGCCGGACAACACCTACTGGATTTCCGGCATTCACGGCACGGACATCTTTAAGTCCTGGGAAGCCGACGCGCAGAACGACCCGAAACTCGCCGAACGCGTGAAGTGGCTATTGCATCGGCCCGCCGAGGAGCTCTATGACCTCGCAGCCGATCCGTTCGACGTGAAAAACCTGGTGTCGGACCCCAAATATGCCGACGTGAGGGCTCGCCTCGCGCGCGAACTCGATGCCTGGATGGCGCAACAGGGCGACAAGGGGATGGAAACGGAGCTGAACGCCAAGTCGCGCCAGGGAGCCGGGCGCAGCGAAGATGCCTCTGGCGAGGGAGATGCGGGCGGAAACAAGAAGGCAACTAAGGCCAAGCCGAAGAAAAAACGCAACGCCGAATAGATCGGAATCTGCGACCGCAGGGGGTGCAGGAAGATGGAACGGAGAGATTTCCTGAAACGAGTCGGTGTTTCCGTTACTGCGGCGTGGGCGCTGCCGCGATGGCTGAATGCGGAGAAGGCGGCCGGCCGGAGACCCAACATCATTTTCATCCTGCTCGATGACCTAGGCTATGGCCAGCCGCCGAGCTACCGGAAAGACTCCGAGTTCAAAATGCCAAACCTCGACCGACTGGCCGCGGAAGGGGTGCGTTTCACCGACGCCCACACCGCCTCGTCCGTCTGCACACCCACGCGCTACGGTGTCCTCACCGGGCGCTATCCATGTCGCATCGGGCAGTTCGGCGTCCTCAGCAGCTTCTCCAAACCCATCATCGAAAAGGAACGCCTGACGGCGCCGAGCTTGCTCAGGGCGCACGGCTATCACACCGCCGGTTTCGGCAAGTGGCATTTGGGGATGACGTGGAACGTCGAAAAGCAAGTCAAGAGCGTTTTCGCCGGCACGCCTGTGGCAGACGGGCCGACCACGCGCGGATTCGACACGTTCTGCGGCTACACCGAAGCCCGCAGCATCCAGACGATCATCGAGAACGATCGTGTCCTCGGCACGTTCGAGTCTGTCGAAGTTCAACCGATGCTTGCAAGAAAGGCCGTGGCTTACATAGACCAGCGCGCGAAGTCCGGCGGCCCCTTCTTCCTTTATGTGCCGCTAAGCCCTCCCCATACGCCCATTGTGCCCGCCAAAGAGTTCCAGGGCAAAAGCGGCGCGGACTCGTACGGCGATTGGATCTATCAAGGCGACTGGGTCGTCGGCCAGATTGTAGAGGCGCTCGAACGCAACAGGATTGCCGACAACACACTGCTGATTGTTACCAGCGACAACGGGGCGGAACACCGCGAGTATCCGCCGCTGCGCGGCTCCAAGCGCAGCATTTACGAAGGTGGCCATCGCGTGCCGTTTGTCGCCCGGTGGCCTGGAAAGACAAAGCCCGGTTTGCTCTGCAACGACACCATTTGCCTGAACGACCTGATGGCTACTTGCGCCGAAATCGTCGGAGCCAAGCTGCCCGACAACGCCGGCGAAGACAGTGTGAGCATCGTGCCCGATCTGCTGGGGGCGGCGACAGGACCGGTGCGCGAAGCCACCGTCCATCAGTCCATGGCCGGCGACCTTGCCATCCGCCAGGTAGAGTGGAAGATGATCTTCCTCGTCAGCGGCAAGAAGGAACTCTACAATCTGAAGGAAGATCTCAGCGAGACCCGCGATCTTGCGGCTGCTCAACCGGAAGTCGTCAGCCGTCTTACCGCACTCATGCAGCAGTACGTTGACCGCGGCCGGAGCACCCCGGGCGCGCCACAGCATAACGAGCGCGCTATCAACTTGTGGGAGGCCGGCACCAAGGCGCGCAAGCCGCCAGCCCAGGATCAGAAACCCAGAAAAAAAGACCGTCAGCGGAAACCCGGAAAATGACGCGCCGAGGGGCCGCCCGTGCATCCGGAATCGTGCACCCGGTGGATTCGGGTGCGCTACGAGTTCCCGGCGACGAGGGCGAGTCTGCCGTCGGTAAAGATGACCTTGTATGGCGGCGACAGAAAGCCCGCTCTTCTCGCGGAACATAGCTTTCCCCAATGGAGCGCCGGCGTTTTGTTCGTGGGAGAAAAAGGAATGCTGATGGCAAACTATCGTCAGCACAAACTCTTCCCCGAAGAGGAGTTTGCCGGCTTCACTCCGCCGCCTCAGACCATCCCCGACGGGAGGTCTGGATTGATCTGGGCGGTCCCAGCTTCGACAGGCGCTGCTACGGCTTTTGGGATGGCGAGCGCACTTACCGTGTGCGGGTGGTCGCCACCGCGCCGGGCCAGTGGACCTGGCGCAGCGGTTCGAATCAGGCCGATGCCGGGCTGAACGGCCGGACCGGCTCGTTCGTCGCGGAGGAATGGACCGAGCCGGAGAAGAAAGAGAATCCCATTCGCCGCGGTTTCGTTCAATTTTAAGCCACTGGACGCTACGCAATTACGCTGGACGCCAACAGCAAGGCCAGAACGAAGGCGGTTATTGCGGTGGACTTGATGGAACACTTTCTCATCAACGGTGTCTTTCGGTTTTCATGTGCTTGCTTCACGGCTGTTGATTGGCGGGTGGGCCTATCGGGCCAGACGCCCCTCCTTTTCCAGTTGTTCGAGGATGCCCCGGTGAATCTCCTTCACTCGCGTGACAAACTCCTCGTAGGGCTGGCCATCCATCTCCCGCAGGCCCTGCTTCAGCATGCCTGTCGGCAGCACCTGATTCACATACTGGCACTTGAAGTAGCCGAGGATGTAAGGCTTCGCGAAGGCGTCGCGCAGATACTTTTCATACGCCGTAGCCGCTGCCGCCTGGGTGGGGAACTGGGGCCACATCGTAACCGGGTGGGCTTCCGTCCTAAAACTCACGTTCCAGTCGCTGATGAGGATTGGCTTCCCGGTCAGTTTATGAAGGGCGTCGAACTTCTCTGCGCCGAAGGTGCTCTCATAGGGCTGGACGGAGATCACGTCCACATACCTGGCGGCTTCCTCCAGGACCTCGGTGGGTGTGTTGAACCCGTTGTAGCGCTCGCCAAAGATCGGGCGCTTCGGGTCGTGCTCCTTGTAGGCAGCGGCGGACTCGGCATACAGTTCGCGGGCGATGAGGCGCAGGAAGGCCCGGTCGTCGTGCGGTCCCGGCCCGCTCATGAACTCTGCATAGCGTTTCTTTCCCGGCGCCGTGTCCGGCAGTTCGCGGATGAAGTCCACCCAGTGTTTGCCATACTTTTTCCTGGCCCCGTCCAGATTCCACGGCGGAATGTCGGACCACCAGTAGCCGATGCAGTTTGGATTGTTGCGGGTTTTCGCGCACAGGTTGCCCACCATCTGGCGCAGACGCTCCTTGAAGACCGGATCAAAGACATCTTCGAAACGGGATGCAGGATCGCTTTCGGGAAGCCCGCGGCGGCCCACCATCCGGTCACTCGGCACGATGAACGGGAACCGGTCCCACATCTCCGGTTGGGGCACGGTGTTGAAATGCCAGGCGCGCAGTTCCTTCTCCACTGCCGCAAGCTGCGCCTCGCGCTCCGCGTCGGAAAGCCGCTGCAAAGCTATGCCAGAGAACGCCCCACCGACATGCGAGATACCGAGCATCATGAAAGGTTTGTCATCCGGCGTGAGCAGGCACGCGCATCCATTGCGCTCCGCGAGCGTGAACGCCTTGACCGTCGCATCCTGCGGCTGCGATTGCAAAGCCACCGACTGGCCATCGCGGGCATCCGTGAGGCCATAGAACCCAGCAACGAACGATAAGACCAAACATGCTGAAAATAGACGTTTCATGTGTATGCCATCCTGTCTGTATTCATCGGTGAAGCGGCGCCTGCTTTTCCGTTCGATTGTTTTCGCTGCTGGTTGCCGCCATCGGAGCTGTGTCAACCGGCCACGTGACTCGATATTCATCGTTGTAAAGACCGATCTCCTCTACTGGAATCGGGCGGAACCCGACGCGTTCAAAGAGCGGCGCATCCGGTTTCAGCCGAAAATCGCCTTCTGCCGCATCGATAAATCCCGGATCCTCATTCGAATACTCCCCTATTTCCATTATATCAAAAGCATCAATCGTTTTTTTCCCATAGGTGCTAAATGTGGGCCCGCAATTCCAAAAGACTGTCCGCCATACGTGATTGAGCCCGGGCTGCACCAGAACGTGCTTCAAGTCAGGATAGCGGGAAAGATAAAGATCGGTCATGAGGAAGGCGTTCGGATTATGACCCGCCGCAAGGTTCTCCCAGACCTTGTTCTTGGAGTTATAGCCGCCGGTGATCCCTTTTTCGCAAACGGCGAAGATATTGTTGTCAATGATGTTGTCGCGGCCGCCGTTGATATTTATTCCACCGAATCCTTGCGCCGCACGATAGAAGATGTTGCCGTAGATAACCATGCCGCTGATGGCGTCGTCGAGACGGATGCCGGCACGGCCGGCCGGTCCACCCGTGAAACCGAAGCCGATGTTTGAGAAATGATTATACCGGAATACAACCCCGCGGTAGGTTGGATTACCGAAGAGCTCCATGCTCCCCTGGTCTTCGCTTTCGAGCAACGCATGGTGCACTTGATTATATTCAATGAGGTGATCGTTTCCCTCAACACGCACGACACTCGATGGGCAGTCGTAGAAGAGATTATGCGCCACACGGTTGCCCACACCTTCGAGCTGCACTGCAGGGACATAGGTGTGATCGATGCGTCCGAAGGAATACATCCGGCAATTCTCGACAAAGTGATTCGCCGGCGTGAGCGTTTTTCGTTCGCCGCCGATGACCTCGGTAGCGCGCCGGCCAAGGGTGTGAATATCGCAGCCAAGTATGCCATTCTCCCTGCCGCCGGTAATGGTTATGCCATTGCCGGCAAAGCGTTTCACCGTGCATCCGGCGATAAGACAGCGTTCACAATCCTTGATGAGCATACCGTTCGCACGGGAAAGATCGAACACAAGACCTTCCATGCGTACGTTGGATACATTCGCCATGGAGAGCATCGGCACCGTGAGCATGCCGATCTCAACGGATGCCTTGGAGGGATCGGACGGCGGATAGAAATACAGGATGCCCGTCTCACGGTCGAGATACCACTCGCCCGACATATCCAGCTCTTCGAGCAGATTGAACGCGAAATACCTGATCTTCCCCTTGTTAAACCATTTGACGACCGTCATGTTCTCTCCGAGTAATTCGTACGGGCCGCAGGCGACCTGTTTCGACGCTGTATCAATGCTCTTGATCTTCAAGGTGCGGTCAGCCCAGCCATGTCGGAAGTAGCCGAAAAGCCAGCCATCCTCGGCGGTCGTCCAGCGCGAATGGCGGTCGTCAAGATACTCAAACACCGACGGCTTGCCCTCCTTCTTCGATCCAGGCTCAATGACCTTGCCCCCATTCACGAACCCGCCATTCGGCCAGCGGGCGAGCGTCTGCGGTGTGCCGTTGAAAAACAACTCCATGGTGGACGGAGGCGGCTTTACGCCATATCCACGCTCCGTTAGCACACTGTAGTCGTGGATGCCGAGTTTCTTGAGATCGCATTGAAACACCTTTCCCTTCGCTTCATCCGGGATGCGCTTGATAACCGCGGGATCGGTGACCGGTGTAAAACCGCTCAGCCGGGCGCCGCCATAAAGCACGGCGGTGCCTTTCTTATCCGCGCGATAGATGATGGGCGATTTCGCTGTGCCGGAATCGGCACCGGTAAGTTCGAACGTTCCTTTCATTGGATATTCGCCCGGCATCAGACGCACACAAACCGGACCGGGAAGCCCTTTGGCTTTGAGCGCCCGTATCGTATCACGAGCTTTTTCCAGCGACGCGAACGGTTTTTCCTTTGTACCGGGATTCGCATCACTGCCCTCCGGCGCGACGAAGAATTCTACAGCGAACGCGGTGACCGGCGAAATCTTCATTCGGGATGCCATGACATCCCGTGCGGAAAGTCCTTTTGCCTGGCGAGCGATCTCTTTCAGGCATTCTTCCGCCTCATAGCGGTGCACTTCGGGATAGGCCGCATTCGCTTTGATCTTCTCGTACTCCGCCTTCGCCCCGGCGGTGTTCTTTTCCGCCGCATAGCTCTGCGCGATGCGCAAATGGACGTAACTCCTGTAGTGCGAAGGCGCGTTGTCCATGGCGAGCACCTTGCCGTATTCGGCGCGAACCGCAGCGAAGTTCTTCGCCGACCATGACGTTGCGGCGGACGCGAATAGTCTATCGAGCGCATCCTGAACCGAATCGGTTTTCGGCTTTTCGCCTTTCTGCTGGGCTTCTTGTTTCGGTTTGTTCTTCACGGCAGACGGCGCCGGATTCGCTGCCAGCAAATTACCGGAGACAACCGCGGTCAGTGCGGCCAGCGGAGCCAGCAGCAGAGCGGTGAGGACAAGCAGAATTTTTTGTTTCATGGGGTTTCTCTTTCCTTTGTTCATCGTAATGTCAAAAGTCCTCAGCGTTTTTTGTTTTTATGTTGCTGAGAACACTGCGATTTAAGACCAAGTGGGTTGTCTCCCCCCTCGCTGGTGTCATGGCTGGAAAAACGCCATCAGGATTTTCGACAGGATCTGCTCGCCATACTCATTGGCGTGCACGCGATCGCCCTTGGGCATCTCCACCTGGATGCGCTCGATCTGTTCAAGCGAGCGCTGCGGCGAGCTGAAGATATAGTAGCCTTCTTCGGCCTTCTCGCGCTCTTGCGAGGGCTGGTCCGGCGGAAATTTCGCCGGCAGCGCGCCCTGTTTGGGAAACGTCACCGGCGAGTCCGACACCATGTCGGCGACCGCCGTCCATACAGGGACAGCCGCGAGCAGACCGCCGACCAATGCGCTGAACTCGCGGCGTAACCAGCGCCGGGCGCCGCCTCTTCGTCTGTCAGGTGATAGTCGCATGCCGACTGAACCCCCTCCGCGTCATCATGGTGCCACAGGCTAATCGGGCGTCAACGGGCTGCCGAATGTCAACATGGCTTTCTCGCGTTCGACCTGAAGGCGGAATGCTCGGCAAAAGATCCTCAGGCTATACGCGCGTGATTGGCAGAGCCATTTCGCCCGCCATGCTCATGCGGTTCTTCCACAGAACCGAGAACGCTGTGTCCTGCACAAAATGTACTGCGATGCGTTTTCTCTGAAAACCCCCACAGACGGACGGTGGCACGGATTCACTATGACATGAGGCTGGGCAATACCTGCGAATGTCAGTTTGTGAAGACAGGGACGACATCCGATTTCTGCAGCCGGCGGATCAACCCAAAGGCCCCGACCACAGCAAATTCTCTGCCGTGGCGCAAACCGTAAGGTGATCGCGTGGACCGGTGTTCGCTTGACGTCATTTGTCACTGCCCCTCCCTTCACACGCCGAAGAGTCCAGACAGAAAAGGCCCGGAAAGTCGCTTCCAGCTGGTTGGGTGACCTAGGGAAAACCCAGAAACCGCCGTGGTGCAAGTTACGTGATGTCAGCGTTCTATGTACCAACGGCAAAGGACTTCTAATCCGCATTGTCTGACACGAGAGGAGAAGGCAAGTGCCGACGTAATGCGGCAACTCAATGTGGCGTATCACCTTGTATCCGACTCGCATGGGAATCCGCCGCGCGGGACCTGCTCAATCTCATCACGACGCCCAATCAGTCGGACCAGCGGGGCATTATGCAGCGTTATATTGCGTTCTGCCTTTTCTTTCCCAGCCGGACCCTGAACGTGCAAGGGTTGCTGTCCCGTTGCCCGGAATGCGTGGATCGAAGACTGCTCTATCCGGCGGTGGAAGCCGTGAAGAGTGCGGTCTGTCCAACGATGAAAAGCCTCCAAATGAGTTTTTTGGCGTTGATTTCGCCGAAACAGTCACGCCACGCTACCTTTGGAGAATTGCCCGGCGTCCAATGCTCTGGTCACGGCATAGCGTCAAATGGTGCTTCAAGAGAGCGATCACTTATCAGGGACGGTGAACAAGATGCTTCGACGAAGAGATTTCATCGAACAGGTCGCCGCTGGAACCCTTGCCGGCGTGTCCATTTCCGCATGTCGAGCCGTCGGCGTGCAGCCGCTGAACACAAGTGCGGCTTCGAAATCGGCCCCCAAAAAGAACGCCGCCAAAACGACCGGGTCGGACGATGCCGAACGGGAAGTGCGACTGGAGCGGCTGCGGCCTCGCGAAATCGAGCAGGCGATGCAGGTGTGTCCCACACTCTTCCAACCCCTGGGCACGATCGAATGGCATGGCGTGCATAACATCGTCGGATTGGACGCCGTCAAGGCACATCACCTATGTGTTCACGCAGCGCGGCACGGCGGCGGACTCGTGGCGCCGCCGCTGTTTGGGGGAGTTGGCGGGCTGGACCAGCCACACACCTTCGTGATGGATCCGGAAAACGATGTTCACTCGCTGCTGGTGCGCGGATGGGTCGAGAAGTTGGTGCGCGAGGCCGTTCGCCAGGGCTTCCGCGCGGTCATCATTCTTACAGGTCACTACGGAGCGGCCCAGCAGATTGTCATTCGCGACCTCGCGGTGCGCATGAGCCGTTCGCTGGCCGTGCCGGTCCTGGGCACGCCGGAGTATTTTCTGGGGCTGGATGTGGGCTACCTCGGCGACCACGCGGCCTGGGGGGAAACCTCATTGATGTTGTATCTGGATCCGGAGAGCGTGGATCTTTCGCGGCTGGGGAATCCGCCGCACAAAGGCGTCGGCGGACGTGACCCCCGCAAAGCAACACATGCGGACGGGAAGAAGATTGCCGAGACCATCATCGCCCGCCTGGCGCGACTGGCGCAGCAGATGCCGAAGTGGGACCCCGCCACGCTCCAAGGCTTCATTGACGCCGAAGCCGCTCTGGTGAATCGGCAACTCGCGCTGGCGGCTACAGGAAAAAACGTTTGGACGGGCTGGCGAAACATTAAGAAAGGCGTCTTCTCGGAGTATGGCCGGTTGCTCGTCGAGCAGAAGTTTGAGGAAATCGTTGTGTTAACCAAGAAGATGTGACTGTGACGCAACAGTGAAAGAGCGAGACCTGTCCCTCCCGAAAACGCCGTTCGCACCTTGATTGCCAGCATCAGGACAAAGATGATCTCAGGTTCATAGGGCAACCTCTGGCAAACAATGGAGGCTTTGGCTCACAGGGGATTTCGGCAACAGAAGATGGAAGAGACCCCAAAATGCAGTTCAAAAAAGTTCAAAATCTGAGCGTCAATTCAGCGTAGTACAAGCGTGATGCCAACGTGTTTCGAGCGTGATAAGCTCAAGAATGTAGAATCAGTGCTCTTTTCCCTCCTTCTAATCCGCAGGTCGGGGGTTCGAATCCCTCCGGGCGCACTTTGATTTTGTCGCACTTATCCCGTTTTGGACATCGTGACATCCACGACCCTACACCCATCTCCTATACCCACCGCGCAACACAATGCTCACAGGTCTGCTTCCGGAGCAAGAAGCTGCAAAAAGACGTCTCTGCAAACCGATGTTGACCTCCAATGCTGCACGTGGCTAGTCCGTCAAGCGTTGAGATTAGACGGTTCGGATGAGCAGGTACGCTGCTACTCCATCACAGCACCTTGAAAGGGGCAAAGAAAATGCGACTCAAACGTCTGTGCCATCCGCTTGCGGTTGTTCTTGTTGTTCTGTCCAGTCTTTCTTTCGCCCAGCGCGCCGCCGGGCAACGACAAGCCGCTCCTCTCACGTTCAGAAAAACATCGGACAACCTTTACGAGATTCTGGGCGGGCGTGGGGCCAACGGCGGCGCTTTCATAGGCGGCGATGGGGTTTTGCTCATTGATTCCAAGATGGACGAAGCGAGCGTGAACCAGGTTCTCGTGGAAATCAAGAAACTGACCGACAAGCCCGTCAAATACATGGTCAACACCCATGCCGACGGCGACCACGTCAATGGGAACCGGTATCTTCCTCCGGGCACAACGTTTGTCGCGCACGAAAACTGCCGCAAGGAGTTCTTCCATACGACCCGCGACGGCGCTCCCTCGCAATGGTCCGACCCGAAGTTGTCCGCCTTTGTCCCCTCTATTACCTATCGCACCAAGATGGACATCTATTTGGGCGATAGGAGGGTCGAGCTGTGGTATTTCGGCGTGGGCCACACAACAGGCGACACCGTCGTCTATTTCCCCGAAGAAAAGACGGCCTTTGTCGGCGACCAAGTATTCCTGGGCAGAACACCGCTGATCCACGCCTACAAAGGCGGCAACTCCTTCGAAAACGTCAAAACGCTCACGAAGATGCTTGAAACCCTGGACGCCGAACATTTCTGCACAGGCCATAGCAACGTAACCGACCGTGAGGGCGTGAAAGGGTCCATTGCCTCCATGCGGCAGCGCCAGGAAAAGGTCAAAGCGCTCATCGAAAAGGGGAAGTCCCTCGATGAAATAAGAGCAGAGTTCGGCCCCGACGAAGCCCAACTCATCGCTATCATCCATAATGAAATATCCGCGGCAAAGAAGTAACCCGCTGTTAACGACCTGATGATCTACGTCTGTTCGCGGTTCGCGCAAACTGCCACGAAACAGAAGATGTGCAATACCGGCGTCGGACGTTCAAACGTTAGTCCAAAAGAGGCGGGGCAAAAATGAGACACCGAGTCATATTTATCGGCCTCCGCAGGGCGGGTGCGAGTCTGCCCTCATTACACCCTTTTATCAATGATTTTTGGCTTTCAACTTCTCCATAAACGCCTGATAGGAGAAAAGACAATGCAGCAGGTAACGCGGAGAGATTTCATGAAGGGTTCGGTGGCTGCCGGACTGGCGTTTGGGCTGTCGCGTGCCGGCAGGGCGGGGATGCCATCGCCCAAAGCAGCCGGTCCCAACGGCGAGGTGCGTCTCGCCATCGTTGGCCTTGGGGGCATTGACATACCGGGGAGCGTGGGTGGCAGGGGCCGCCAACTCCTCGACGCGTTTCAAAGCGAAAGCAATTGCATTACGACTGGCATTGGGTCTGGTCGAACGGGACTGGTGAAATAGGCAACAACGGGGTTCACGACATTGATATGTGCCGCTGGGCGCTGGGGATCAGTAAGCCGCCGCTGCCGACCGCCTCACGATAGTGGAGGTACATCATCAGCCGGCCGCGGTGAAACGTCTTAAGATAGGCCAGGTTGGCTCCGCCGCTGGGCTTCCATTCCTCCACGTCTTCTTCCCAATCCCTGAGTTGTTCCTTATATTCGGCTTGACGCGCCGCCGCCGTTTGAACCATTCTGACAGCCGAAGGTGAGTAGTGGCATATAGCGGGAAGGGTCTGTCCCAGGAAGATTTCGCCCGATGGGCTGCTTGTGGTTGCGCGCCAACACATGCAGGAGGCGTCCGTGCGGTTAGGAAACATTCGTGGCCCTGTTTGAGAAGGTTCTCGGTCGGCTGCTTCCGCCTCAGAAGGGCGGCCGCGGAAGAGCCGTTCTCGCCGTCCTTGCCGGGGCTTCTGGACGAGAAATGAGGTAACCGTCCCGAATGGCACTGACTTAAGGCGTAACCTCTGTAAATACAAGGAATCGCGAGAACCCCACCTTTGCCAGATGGCTACAATACTTGTAGAAAAGTGTATGGATTTGTGGGATCCCAGTCCAGAGTTGACCGACCAAACCGTGTGAATCCCGGCTAAAATCAGCGGAAAGGGCTTAAGTCAGTGCCATTCGTAACCGTCCCCTCACTATCCTACAGCGAGCCGCTGAAACCGACCGTTCGACGGAAAGGGGATAAACACATGGCGTACTACATCGACCTATTCTCGCCGGAGACGCATTCCGCGTTTGCGAGGTCAGATCGCAACATCTCAGGGTTCCGTCTGCGGCATAAGGGAATGGCGGACCGAATCAAACGCGGCGACACCTTCGTGTGTTATCTCACCCGTTTGATGCGGTGGTGCGGCCTGTTGGAAGTCATCGAGGGCCCGTTCATCGACAGCGCACCTATTTTCTCGACTGAGAACGATCCATTCGTCGTGCGGTTCCGCGTTCGCCCAGTAGTCTGGCTGGATTTCGACAAAGCCATTCCCATTCACGACGACTTGATATGGAAGGGACTTTCGTTCACACGAACCTTGGAGAAGACATCAATAGCATGGACAGGGAAGGTCCGGGGCAGTCTTGTTCGCCTCGATGACCGGGACGGGAAGTTCCTAGTCGACCAATTGATGGCGCAAGCGAGTGAATCCAAACCCTATCCGCTCGATGAGCAGGACACCAAGAAACTAACCATGCACACCGTAACCAGGCCGGATAAGGTAGTGTCAGTCTCTGTCCCGGAGGATTCCGGCGCCTTGGAGGAAGAAGAATCCCGGCCAGAAGTTGAAGCGCGGGAGTCGATAAAAGTTCAGGCGCTTCTCGCTCAAGTCGGGGCACAAATGGGCCTGTCGATCTGGATTCCACGTGCTAACCGTGTCAGTGTCCTCAAGGAATGGAGGGACGACGGTCAGCAACTCCTTGACCGACTTCCACTCAATTACGACGATACAACACTTCGCACAATAGAGCAGATTGATGTGCTTTGGCTACGAAGACGATCCATCGTCCGGGCGTTTGAAGTCGAACACACGACTTCCGTCTACTCCGGCATTTTGCGAATGGCGGATCTCCTGGCACTTCAGCCCAACATGGACATCAAGCTGCACATCGTTGCCCCCTCAACGAAGCGCGAGAAGGTCTTTCAGGAGATCCGGCGGCCAGTTTTCTCATTGCTGGAAAAAGGGCCGCTCGCCGAGAGTTGCACGTACCTGTCGTATGACAGCCTGAAAGAGTTGGCTGCCCAGAAACACCTCGCACATCTCTCGGACACAGTGCTTGACGAATATTCGGAGGAAGCTGAGTGACCTAAACCCGTCGAGCACAACGGTGGAACACTGCGCCGCGAAACGCGGCGAGGTTCACCGTCGCCATTAGACCATGGCCAAGGTCATTTCCGTCTGGCCCGGCAAGATCGCACTGTCATCGAACTCCTCGCCGGTTCCCTTGGATTTCCCAGGCTCCACTAAACAATCCTCGCACAGAAGAACGACCGCAGGCTGCTCGAACCACAAAACCTCAACGCCCGTCCCTGAACTTGTCGCCGCAGGTGGCGCAACCGATTTTGGATTTCGGATTTCGGATTTCGCAGTGACTCCCGCAGTGTTGGCAGAATGAGCGACTTCAAGAGCAGAAGTGAGAGGCGGGAGGCTGGATGCGAGATGAAAAACCTTTTGTGTTCGCCGCATTCCGTAATCCGCCGTGTGGCAGATCGCGACAATGTAGTGGGAAAAGCAGCCCTTGAAAAAACGTAATCCTATGAAGGGAGGTATGTAGTTCCCACTTTAGTGGGCTTCTTGAGTTCTCGCTGTCCGGTTTGCCAAAAATCGAAAGCCCCACTGAAGTGGGAACCACATACAAAGGCCCCACTAAAGTGGGAACTACATACTTTTTCATTCCTTTCTGGGTGGCACAACGCGCCATCAGGGCTCCCACAAAATCACCCACTCCCCGTTTTCAACTGCGGAAGTTGGGCTAGGGTTTCTCGATCCGAATCGTCTGCTCCACGGGGACGGCTGTCTTCACCAGCGGGGCGATGGCGCTGCCGAACTGATAGGCGACCACCTTCCCTTCGATGGGATATTTGGCGCGCGACATCGAGGCTGTGGTGAAGCTGCTGCGCGAGAAACTGCCGGAGACGAAGAGCCTCCTCGTGTCCCTCCTGCCCCGGTAGCAAACATCATGTACGGACGGACGCGCAGGGAATCCCGCTGGTGGTCGCGTTGACGGGAGCGAACGCACATGATGTCGCGCAATTGCTTCCGCTGGTGGATGGGATTCCGCCGCTGCGGCGCAAATGCAAACGACGTTGTCGCCGCCGGCCCAAGCGGGTGCAGGGTGATCGCGCGTAGGATTCGGAACCTCATCGCAAGGCGTTGCGCCGTGGTCGAATCATACCGGTCTTGGCCAAGCGCAACACCGCACACGGCAGCGGCTTGGGTGTGCATCGGTGGGTTGTGGAACGCACGATCTCGTGGTTTCACCCGTTCAGGCGATTGCGCGTACGGTATGAACGAAGAGCGGATATCCATGAAGCGTTCCTCTCCCTCGCCGGTGCGTTGATCTGCCGAAATTATGGCCGAGGTTCATTTTTTTACGGACTCTTAGAGCCTATCCGAAAACTAGAACAGCCTTCCGACGTGGCACGGGCATCTTGCCCGTGAAAAGGGATTTTACCAATCATGGGCAGGATGCCCGAGGCGGACATGCCACATCCTGAGCCAGTGCTTTCAGGTTTTCGGATAGGCCCTTAGTGTTTTGAGAGGACTTCGTAGTAGGTCTTCAACAGGTCTTCGTAGCCTTCGGGAAACTTTTCCTGAAGCCCCTGGGTGATCTGATGTCGAACGCGTGGCGGGATTGAATCCACCTTCTCTTGATTGAGCCGAATCTTCTCGCGTACAAAAGTGTCGTTCTCACGCAAATCCTTGACCGTCGCTTTGCTGATTGCCGTCATGCCGTCGTAGCGATAGGCGCGTGCCAGTCGCTCGACCTCGCGCATGTGGACAATCGCTTCGTCCATCTTGACGGTCGGCAACTGATAGCGCCGAAGCAGACCCTCGAGCTTTTGCGCTTTCTCGCGGATGTCGGCCTGGCGGCCGGCCAAGCGCACACCCTGGTCCTGGGTGAGGGGTGGCGTGGGACCCGTGAGGCCGCGGCCACCAAAGCCGGCGCGTTTTCCGCCGCCGGTTGAGCCGCCCGATCCCTCGGTGCTCTTATCCTGAACGATTCCTTCCTCGAAGCCATCGGGAGTCAGGCGGGTGGGCGTCTTGCGGCCGCCCTTGCCCTCGGCGGTTTTCTCGACAAATTCGCCATGCGACTTGCCTGTCCGACCTTCACCCGCGCGGCCGCTGATCTCGGTGTCGTTGGGCAGCGTATTGCCTGTCTTGCCGACGGCGCTGAAGTTGCTGATCGGACCGTCCATAGCGTCCCAGCCCGCATCGCTCATCGAGTCGGCCCACGAAGAGCTCACGTCCTCGATATCGGCGGTCATATTCTCTTCTTGTTCGATCAAGTCGCCCATAAGGTCTTCGAGTTCTTCGGGCAAGTCGGCTAGCGGGACATCGAGCGGTGCGGGTGGCTCTTCGAGGTTCCACTTGATGTGATCGCGGATGTCGGGGAGCCATTCTTCCATGCGGTTGCAGAGTTTTTCGGCCAGCTCGGCGCCCAATTGTTCCAGGGGGACGTTCATTTCGATATTCTTCGGCTGCAACTCGTCGGCGACCTTCTGGATTTCGCTGTAGATTTGGTTGAGTTCGTCCACGAGGGCCGAATCCAGAGCCTTGGTTTCTGGAATGCGGCTGAGGTCGGTCGAGGTTTCCTTGAAATACTTTGCCCAGTCGTCTTCGGTATTGGCCACGTCCTTGAGTTCGCCCAATTGCTGATCGGTGAATTTCTCGGGCGGAATCTTGGCCAAGTCCTGGCTGGTCTTGATGACGCGCTGCTGGATTTCCTGGAATTCCTCCAGATTGTCGTGCAACTTGCGCAGCTTCGCGTCCAGGTTGCTGCTGGTCGTCAAGCGCTGGTCGGCCAAAGTGGTCAGGCCTTCGGTCGTTCGGGCTTCGCCCTTCGACGTTTCGGCGAGTTTGCCGTCGAGAGCGTCGAACTTTTCGAGCTCCGACTTGGCGACCTTCGCGGGGTCCACAATGCGGATGCGGACAGGGTCGGAAACCGTCATGCCGGCAGCGGTGGGGTTGGCGTCGCGCGCGACCATTGTCAGAAGCAGCTCATCGCCGATCTTGTAACCCTTCAGGGACAGACGAAAGCCGTCTTCGATGCGCAACGTCGGCGTGGTAAAATTCCTTTCTTCCAGAGTAACGCGGTCGGAACCGTCAGGATGTGCCACGTTGGCCTTGATCATAACGATCCCGAAATCGTCGGAAGCCTGATAGAGAACCGGGGCGTCGCGTCCCTGGGGAATCTCGACGGCCTCGCGTGGCGATTGAATCACGATATTGGGACGAAGATCGGGCGTCGCCTTGACCGTGTAGATCGGCGCGGGGTCGTTGGAGAACTTCTGCGAGTTGCGAACGACGATGCGATACGCGCCATCGCGCTCGATCGGGAATTCAAAATGGATGCAGCTGACTTCGCGACCGCCATCCGGGGCACGAACCGGCGATTCGAGACGCGCGGGAATCTGCTGCCCACGGTCATCGGCGATCTGGGCTTCGGCCACCAGTTGATTTGTCCATGCTGCAATCTGCACCCTGGTGCCAACGACGGCACGAACATGTCCCTGGCTGGAACGCACCACCTGCTCGGGCAAACAGGTATAGGCGGGATAGCGAGACGTGATCTGGAAACGTGTCACTTCGGGCTTGTCGGCGACACGCAGCGCATACCATTGCGAGCGGAAGTCGTCGGCCCTCACCTGGTATTTCATCGTCTCCTGGATTTCGTTGATTGAGTGGACAAAGCTCGAGCCGTCGAAGATCATATCCAGCGATGTGGCCTGGCTTCGCTGGTGAAAACAAATCGTCGCCTTTTGTGGAAGTAAGCCTTGCGGCGTTGCTCTGACGACGATCGAGCTGCCGCGTGCGACAAGTTGGTCGCCGGGAGCGATGTCGAGATAGATTCGCGTAATGGGCAAAACGCTCGACGTTGGACGTAAGAACCGAGCGGCAGCATTTCGGAAATGGCTCGGAAACAAAAACCAATAGAGGCCGAAAACAAGAAGGGCGACGGTCAACGCGATGGCCCATCGCCTCAAGGGACGCCAGGAAACGGCGCGGTCGAGCGGCAATCTTGTGCCTTGTTCGGCGGCTTCGGCCACGAGCAGAGCAATGACCCGAGCGACGACTGGCGAGGTTGGCTCGCGCCCCAGCTGGATCGCATTGATGATCTGGTTGTGCAGCTCGGGATAAGCTTTTTCGAGGCGCACTGCGACGCGGTCGTCGTGCCATCGCTCAAAGGCTTCGCGCCCCAGCCGCACGAAGTAGAAAACAACACCGGCAGGCATTATCACCGCAAGCGCAAGGCGAACAAACCAGGGGAAATGAACCAGGTTATCCAGACCGAAGGCGACCGCGAGAGCGATCAGCAAGACCACGCCTGCGCGAGTGACGGCCTCGCCGACGATCAACGCCTTGCTCTTAAACCGCACCCGACCAAGCAGCCGCAACAAACTGTCATATTCGGGCGAGCGGAGCGTGATGGAATCGGGACTTGCGAGCGCCATCTCTGTTCACCACCCAATCTGGTTGCATTCTCCCAGAACGCCGCGACAGAATCCACAAGAAAATCAATTCAACCGCCAAGAGACCAAGGCACGAAAGGTTCTTGGTGTCTTAGAGCGCCTAAAAAAATGCGTTTTGCCTTGGTCCCGTCGGGACCAAACGAGAATAGCCCAGCCTTTTAAGGCTTGTCATTACCCAAATCTCCGGAGCCTGCGGGCGAGATGAACGCCTTGAACCAAGAGAGAGAGTTCTTTCATCCCGAGCCACAGGGTTTTCCAGCCAGGCATTCCGTCGCTGTTGCGGTTCA